>OJCR01000628.1_pt1 | contig 15773 bp, 10 predicted proteins | sample 1591611 | NCBI WGS metagenome assembly OJCR01 (sample SAMN05416815, study PRJEB24817) | seawater metagenome | isolation source: Sea water | place: Canada:Atlantic | collected 2013-07
CTACACGTAAGGAGTCGTCGGCAGCGTCAGATGTGTATAAGAGACAGGGGATAAAGAGTAAAGATAAAGAATAAAGAGGAAAGATTAGGGGGAAGGGAAGGGTAGGGGAACAAGGGGCGAGCGGGAGACGAATTACAGACGAAATTATTGTATTTCCATTTTCCACGAGCAGCGTGGAATGATTACTTTACCTCATGAAGACGAACCGCCTCATCCCCCTATTGGCAGCGCTGTCGCTTGCCTTCGCCACAACGCTCAATGCCGCTGAGAAACCCCTCTTCGATACCGCAAAGATTCTCGATGAGAGCACCTTGGAGACAACGATCCTGGAGGACTGGCATCCCGTTGGAACCACGCGACAGAAGCTGATCGAAATCAATGTCGCGGAGTGGTGGCCGGGACAAGATTATCGGATTCCGGTGCGTTTGATTGTTCCGCTCGAAGGCAAAGCGAAGGGCTTTAGTATTACCGGAGCCAATCCCTATGAGACGCTGATGAAAGATTCGAAACCAACCGACTTCCAAGCAAAACTGCTGGCGGGTGGAGTTGGCATCGTCAAGACGCACGTCAAGGCGTTTAGGCAGATTCCGGGCAAACAGGGTTTGGAACAAAAAATGATGCGCAGATTCATGAAAGACCTGAATCCGCGCTACACGACTCTTTGGATTTGGTCGATGAACTTAATGCGGGCAACCACCGCAGCGTATGCGGAAACCGACTACTTTGAAAAAGGTAAAGTGGCCGGTTCGGGCAGCTCCAAAAACGGTATATCGCCCGCGGTCGCCTTGATAAATGACGAGCGTTTTACCGCGACCTGCTCCAACATTGCGTTTGCTTACTATTCCCCGACGCGAAGAGCCGACAGGGAAGTAATGGCCAAAGTGAGGGCGGCAAACAAAACGTTCTTTGAGGCCGTCAAGATCGGCGATATCGATCTGGATCAGGAACGCGCGAAAATTTATCAGCGCGTTATGGTGGGATCTGAGGGCGGCATGGATAAGATGGCGCTGAAAGCGAGAAAATCCATGGACGAAATGCAAAGCTTTGCGGATCGTTTATGGTCTAGCGTGTGCGTTACGGAGAATTGGGATCGGCTAATGGAGCGCGGTGTCGATGTGTTGTTCCAGCCAGGAACAAATGACTATGTCGCCTATGATATTCTTTGGGGAGCGCAAAACTATCCTCAATTGCCGGTCTATTACGAACCCAGTGGCGGGCACTATCATGCGGCGCATGGCGCTACGGCAAAGGACGAAGAGAACAGAGACGCCTTCCTTTGGAATCACTTCTTCGGCGGCGAGTCGTTGCTGAGCCCCCCGGGGTCGAGCCATAAAGTAGACGGAGACAAGCTCAGTGTGAGAGTGAGTTTTAATGAGGGACCTCAGCCGACAAGCGGACGCATTTGGTGGATGTTTGACCGTGCTCCGGCAGGTTCCGCCCCGTTCTTGCACATGCCGATCCCCGAAGACCAATGGGCGGATATGAAACGGGACGCCAAGACCGGTGCATGGACCGCCACGATCCCCTTGAAGGAAGGGGCCTCCCGGATCGATTTTTTCAGCAATCACGGGCATAGGCCCAACGGCTATCAGCAGTATCATTCAAGCCCCTACACCCGCGTGGAACTTTCTCAAAAATGATCCAACGGGTTCCAATTGTATCCGGTTAGAAAGCCTCATTTTTATTGCCTCAATGAAATACCTCACCTGCTCACTAAGGAAGCGTGGTACGGTTCATGAGGTAACGATCACATTCGCGGGCAGCGCCGCGACCTTCGTTGATGGCCCAGACGACGAGGCTTTGGCCCCGCCGCATGTCGCCGGCGGCAAAGACGCCTTCGACATTGGTGTTAAACTTTTCGAAGGGAGCCGCGACATTGGAGCGGGGGTCGGTCTTGATCCCTAGTTTTTCGACTAGAGTCTGTTCGGGGCCGAGGAAACCCATGGCGAGAAGCACGAGATCGGCTTTGATCGTGCGTTGGGATCCGGCAACGTCTTGGGGCCCCATCCGCTTGGTGGTTTCGTGATGTTTCCATTCGACGCCACTGATTTCAAGTTCGCTGACGGCGCCGTCGGCATTTCCGATCATGCGTTTGGTGGTGACCAGGTATTCGCGAGGATCGTCTCCTTGAATTTCGTTAGCTTCTTCCTGGCCATAATCGACCTTGAAGGTGCGGGGCCATTCCGGCCACGGATTGTTGGGCGCGCGTTCACCGGGTGGCTTCGCCATAATCTCTAGTTGCACGACGCTGGCGCAACCGTGTCGCAACGATGTGCCCACACAGTCGGTGCCGGTGTCGCCACCGCCGATGACAACCACGTGTTTCCCTTTCGCGTCGATCGCCGGTCTGGTGTCATCGAAGTCATTATCGAGTAGGGATCGGGTATTGGTCGTAAGAAATTCCATGGCGAAGTGAACGCCGTCGAGATCGCGACCTTCGATGGGAAGGTTGCGGGGTTGGGTCGCGCCACAACAGAGCACGACGGCATCGGATTCTTTACGGATATACTCGATGTCGTGAGTGACTCCGATATTGGCCTTGGTGACAAACGTGATGCCTTCATCGCGCATGAGTTGGACGCGACGTTCGACCACCTTGCGCTTGTCCAATTTCATGTTGGGGATGCCATACATGAGCAGCCCGCCGATCCGGTCGGCCCGTTCGTAGACGGTGACTTCATGTCCGGCTTGGTTGAGCTGATCAGCGCAGGAGAGGCCCGCGGGGCCAGAGCCGATCACTGCTACTTTTTTACCGGTTCGTTGTTCCGGAGGCTTGGGAGGGAGCCAGCCTTCTTCCCAACCTTTATCAATGATGGAACACTCGATATTCTTGATCGTGACCTGAGGTTCGATGACGCCGAGGACACATGATCCTTCGCACGGAGCCGGGCAGACTCGTCCGGTGAATTCCGGGAAGTTGTTGGTCTTGCGCAGACGTCCCAACGCTTCTTCCCAGCGGCCGTTGTAGACCAAGTCGTTCCACTCCGGGACGAGGTTGTTGATGGGGCAGCCGCTGGCTACTCCGCCGATGTTTATCCCGGTGTGGCAATACGGCGTGCCGCAGTCCATGCAGCGTGCTGCTTGAGTGGATACGTCATCGTCGTTACGATCCGCATGCACTTCCTTCCAGTCCTTGACCCGCTCGAGAGGAGGACGATTGGGGATTGGTTGGCGTTGATATTCGAGAAATCCGGTTGGCTTGCCCATAATAGTTAGGAGTTGGGAGTTAAAATATGGAGGTTAAGGAGGGGCGGCGGGATCAGTGTCCGGCTTTCACGTTTTCTTCGAAGGCCGCTTGAATGGCTTCATCGCCTTTCAGACCTTTGCTTTCGGCCCGAGTGATGGCGTTGAGGACCCGTTCGTAATCGGTGGGGAGCACTTTGACAAAACGAGGAAGCCAGTTGTCCCAGTCGCCAAGAATCGTGGTTGCGCGGACACTGCCGGTTAATTCGGCATGGCGTTCGAGACGGGCGCGGACGGCGGCAATCTCTTCGTCGTCACACTCGATGAGTTGGTAGACTCGAACCATGGCAGGGTTGAGCCGCTTACTGACGAAGTCGCCGACTTCATCCAGGACGTAAGCGGTGCCGCCAGACATCCCGGCGCCAAAGTTGCGTCCGGTGGAGCCGATGCAGATGACTTCGCCTCCGGTCATGTATTCACAGCCATGGTCGCCAACGCCTTCGATGACGGCTTTGACTCCACTGTTGCGCACGCAGAAACGTTCGCCCGCCATACCGGCTAGGAAGGCCTCTCCGGAGGTGGCACCATAGAAACCGGTGTTACCGGTAATGATATTTTCGCAGGCGACAAAAGGAGCCGTCTTGGGGGGATAAACCACGATGCTTCCGCCCGAGAGGCCCTTGCCAACGTAGTCGTTGGTGTCGCCTTCGACGGTCAGGGTCATGCCGCGTGGGCAGAAAGCGCCGAGGCTTTGACCGGCTGAGCCCGTGAATTTTAGCTGGATGGTATCCGGGGGCAGTCCCTCCCCACCATGCCGGCGAGAGATCTCCGCTCCGACGATGGTTCCCACGACGCGGTCAGTATTAATAATGGGAAATTCCCCGGTGACCTGTTCGCCTCGTTCGAGGGCGGGTCGGCAGACCTCGAGTAAATGGGTGTTGTCGAGCGCCAGTTCCAAGCGGTGATCTTGGGACTGGGAACAGTAGGTGCCGACCTCTGGACCGGTGTCGGGGCGGTAGAGAATCTTGGAATAGTCGACGCCTTTAGCTTTCCAGTGGTCGATGGCTTCGCGCATCTCGAGATGTTCTACTTTGCCGATCATTTCGTTGATGGTGCGGTAACCGAGCTGCGCCATGATCTCGCGAAGTTCTTCGGCGATGTAGGTCATGAAGTTCACGACGGCATCGGGGGCACCATTGAACTTTTCGCGTAAGCGTGGGTCCTGGGTGGCGATTCCGACGGGGCAGGTGTTTTTGTGACAAACCCGCATCATGAGGCAACCGAGGGTGACCAGCGGCGCGGAGGCGAAACCGAATTCTTCACCGCCCAACAGACAGGCGATCGCGACATCGCGGCCGGTTTTTAATTGGCCATCGACTTCGAGGACAACCCGGCTGCGAAGGTCATTGAGCAAGAGGGTTTGGTTGGTCTCGGCGATGCCAAGTTCCCACGGGGCGCCTGCATGCTGAATACTGGAGCGGGGTGAAGCCCCTGTGCCACCATCATAACCCGAGATCAGGATGACGTCCGCTTTGGCCTTGGCTACGCCAGAGGCGATGGTGCCTACGCCCACTTCCGATACCAACTTCACGTTGATCCGCGCATTTACGTTGGCGTTCTTCAGATCGTGGATGAGTTGCTGGAGATCCTCGATGGAGTAGATGTCGTGATGCGGTGGCGGAGAGATCAAACCTACGCCGGGGGTGGTGCCGCGGGTTTTGGCGATCTGAGGCAGCACCTTGTGGCCGGGTAATTCGCCGCCTTCGCCCGGTTTTGCTCCCTGCACGATCTTGATCTGAAGTTCGTCCGCGTTGACCAGGTAGTGACTGGTGACACCAAAGCGACCGGAAGCGACCTGCTTGATGGCGGAACGACGGAGGTCGCCGTTGGCGTCGCGGGTGAAGCGATCGGCATCTTCGCCGCCTTCGCCGGTGTTGGATTTACCTCCAAGCCGATTCATGGCGATCGCAAGGGATTCGTGAGCCTCTTTACTGATTGATCCATAGGACATCGCGCCGGTCTTGAAGCGTTTCACGATAGCAGACGCGGATTCGACCTCGGAGAGAGGGATTGATTTTCCCGGGTCGAACTTGAACTCCATGAGCCCACGCAGGGTGAACATGTCGCGGGTCTGATCGTTGATGGTCTGGGAGTATTCCTTGAAGAGGCTGTAGTCGCTCGACCAGGTCGCCTTCTGCAGTTTGTGGATGGCCATCGGGCTGAACAGATGCTTTTCGCCGCCGGCCCGCCATTGATACACTCCGCCGGAGTCCAACGCTTCGTTCTGTGCATCTTGCCGATCGCCAAAGGCGGTTTGGTGGCGCTTGTAGACCTCGTGGGAAATGGTTTCCAGGCCGATCCCGTCCACTCGCGAAGGGGTATTGGTGAAATAATGGTCGATGACTGACTCATTCAGCCCGATGGCCTCGAAGATTTGAGCGCCGCGGTAACTGGCCACGGTTGATATGCCCATCTTGGCCATGGTTTTCGTCACACCCTTCATGTTGGCTTTGATGAAGTTGGCTCGGGCCGTGGCCGGATCCATATCGACTTCGCCTTCTACGATCAGATGTTCAACGGATTCGAGTGCAAGGAAGGGATTGATCGCATCACACCCGTAACCGAGGAGGAGGGCGAAGTGTTGCACCTCTCGGGGTTCACCCGATTCGAGGATAATAGAAACCTTCCCGCGAACGCCTTCCCGGATCAGGTAGTGATGTAAGCCGGAAACCGCCAGGAGGGCGGGGATGCCCGCGCGATTAGACGCAACTCCCCGATCGGAGAGGATGATGAGATTGACGTCATCCCGGATGGCGTCGTCCGCCATAGAAAAAAGGAGTTCGAGGGCGTCTTGGAGTCCTTTGCCTTGGTGTGCCGTCCGAGGTTCATCGACCGCTTGGTGATGACTGGCGCTCAACCCTTCATAGTCCGAAGTGGGATCGAACAGAATAGGCAAGGTGGCTGATTTGAACCCTGGCGCCCGAAAGTCGCGAATGCGGGCGAGCTTCTCATTGTCGATGATCGGATTCTCCAGCTTGATCATGCGGCAATTCTCCGGGCCGGGATTAACCATATCGGCCTCGGATCCTAGAAAGGTCACGCTGGCGGTGATCAACTCTTCCCGAATCGGATCGATCGCGGGGTTCGTCACCTGAGCGAAGAGCTGCTTGAAGTAGTTGTAGAGCGGTTGCGGACGATCCGAAAGAACGGCGAGAGGGGTGTCGTTCGCCATCGAACCGAGTGGCTGATTACCGGTTTGGACGCTGGGCTTGATGAGAAGTCGGAGGTCCTCGAGCGTGTAGCCAAATGATTTTTGCCGCAGTTTGAGCCGGTCGATATTGAGTATCTTCACCGGTTCGGTGGGCTCCGGGAGGTCGTCTTCGTTGATTAGGTTTTGCTGCAGCCAGTCGCCGTAAGGCTTTTCGGCCGCAATCTTTTCCTTCAATTCATCGTCGCCTACGATGCGACCTTCTTTGGTATCCACCAGAAACATACGTCCAGGTTCGAGTCGCCCTTTCTTGATCACCTTGGCGGGATCGATTTCGGGGAGGACGCCGACCTCGGAAGCCATGATCACCAGGTCATCACTGGTCACGTAGTAGCGGGAGGGGCGCAGGCCGTTGCGGTCAAGCACGGCGCCGATTTGGGTGCCATCGAGGAAGGCGATCGAAGCTGGTCCGTCCCAGGGCTCCATCATACAGGCGTGATATTCGTAAAAAGCCTGTTTCGCTGGTGACATTGATTGATGTTTTTCCCACGGCTCGGGGATCATCATCATCATGGTATGAGGCAGGGAACGCCCCGTCATCATGAGAAACTCGAGACAGTTGTCGAAGTGTTGGGAGTCTGAACCGCCCCCGGCAATCACGGGAATGAGTTTCTTGAGGTCTTTGCCGAACAGCTCGCTAGTAAACTGGGTCTGCCGCGAGCGCATCCAGTTTTCGTTCCCGCGCATGGTATTGATTTCACCGTTGTGGCAGGTGTAACGAAAAGGCTGGGCGCGCGGCCAACTGGGGAACGTGTTGGTGCTGAAACGAGAATGCACCAAGGCCATCGAGGTCGTCATGTCCGGGTGTATTAGATCCGGAAAATAGTGCAGCAGCTGATTCGTGGTCAGCATGCCTTTATAGCCGATCACCCGGCTCGAAAGGGTCAGGATATAGAAATAATGAGTTGTCTCGCCCTGAAGATAGCGGAGCCGGGTGGTCGCTAACCGGCGAATCAGGTAGAGGGCGCGTTCAAAGGCGGCTTCGTCTTCGAGGTCAGCCGAACGGCCGATGAAGACCTGCTTCATCATCGGTTCGCTTTCGGCCGAGGCTTGACCGAGATCGTGGTTGTCGACGGGAAGATTACGCCAACCGAGCAAGGTCTGACCGGACTCGCTGATCGCATCATTCAAGACCTTCTGTTCGGACGCAGCAGTTTTTTCGTCGGGCGAGAGAAAAACGATACCTACGGAATAATGTCCGGGGGCGGGGAGCGGGATGCCTAATTCCTCCGCGACGGTGGCGAAGAATTGGTGAGGCATCTGCATGAGCATCCCAGCACCATCGCCCGTCTTCAGGTCGCAGCCACAGCCTCCGCGGTGATCGAGCTTGGTGCAGATTTCGAGAGCACCTTTGACGATATCGTGGGATGGAATCCCCTTCATGTTCACGAGAAAACCTACCCCGCATGAGTCATGCTCTAGCGCAGGATCATAGAGACCTTGCTTGGGTGGTTGGGACGATGGAGGAAAGGGAAGGGTCGATGACATCAGACTTTTTCGAATTAAATGTGGAACTTGGTCGGCCCTCGTTGGGGCTTCAGGTGCCGATGGCCGGCAGGCGGGAAAGTTGTTTTAAGCGTGAGGTGTGAGCAAGGAGGGGGTGGCTTGATCATGTTCTCGCTATGGTGGTTTGGGTCGCGGAGTGGACGCGACGGATACCCTAGTTCAAAGAATTCTTCTCGGCGGGACAAGTCAGCAGTTCGAATGTGGGAAAAAATCACCTCTATCGAACAAGGTATGAGTTAATTTAATATGTAACCAACTGATAGGATAATTAGTTACGTCCAAGATAGCAGGTGCCCTTGGGAGACATAGCCCCAATGGACCAATCCGCCCGAAGAGGGCTCCGAGTCCCTCTACAGCCAATCCCAGTCCATGTTCGAGGCGGGGGGGCTCCCCGTTTTCCGTCCGTAAAAGTGTCCCGGCGCCGATCGTCTCTTTAGCGTAGCGCTGCGCGGCTTCCAGCGCGCTTTAAATGAGTCCGCCATGGGTTTCGCTCGATATAAATTTCAACCGTCCGGCCCACGCCTCGCTCAAATCAGGATTTAGGCCATATGGGGAGCCGTGAAGGGCTCGGTCGACCAATCCTTGATGAACATCTCGTTGGAGAGACGGGCCTTCTCTTCAAATATACCCACGAGTTGCTCGGTCGCCATCCGGATCAATTCAGGTTCGCCGAGTTGGGCTCTGGTCTTCGCATCCAAACCGACAAATCCAAACAAACTAGCACCGTCCCCCGTGTGAGACGAAGCATCATGACTCTCAGCCAACGGCCCGTGCTGACTCATCGCGGTGCCGCAGAGGCCTAGATCCCGCCAGAAGGGTTCTTCGTAGAGCGCGAAGAATTTGGCATGCCCCGCCATCCAGGTTGGGGTTGACTCCAAGAGCCGTTGGGTTCTGTCAGGTAGCGCAGGACGATAGGCCAAGGTGCCTGCGACACGCGGAGCAATCGCCAATGCGACCCGCTTAGCCAAAATCTCCAGCTGACCCTCAGGTCCCTGCACCTCTGCGCGGACGTTGTCTCCTTGAATCTGCAATCCCTGCAGAACATGCCCCAGTAGTAGGTTTCCCGCTGAAATTTCAGTCGTAATGCATTGGGTGAGCGCCCCGATACCTCCCTGAATGCGTAGTGCCCCCGCCATGGGGGACGCCATGGGATATTCCTGCACGTGGCCCTGCGTATCCTGCCAGAGCACCTTGCCGGTCGAATACTGCTCAAAGGACGAGATCTCGAACTTTTCGGACCTCATGGCCGGGTGCTACAGACCGTTCGAGGCAAGGAAGCTGAGCATACCATTGATCCTGCTCTCGCCTACGTGAGGGCTCGCGCGGTCCACACCCGAAAAGATCAGAACGGTGGATGGGAAGAATACTACGCCTGGGGACAACCCGTGTTTAGCGAAAAGCGCTAGGGTGGTTTTTGCTTTCGGGCACCCTGGGGTAAAGCGCCGTTAGTTTTTCGGCCAGGTGGCGGCACTGGTGACCAGTTTCCACGTGACGAGTGCCTGATCTGTTTCGCTGAGTTTTTTGAGATTCATATCTCGTCTCAAATGGCTGCGACCGCCGGCTTGGGTGCCATTCCCCGCCGCGACGGCCATCCCAAGTTCCGGATGGGCCATCAAGACGAGCGCTCCTTTATCAGTGAGATCAAAACGCTGCAGAGGAGAGTCACTCGGCTTTTTTAACCGGAGTTTCGCTCCCGATGTCGCGCTTCCTACTTCGATGCATCGTTTAGTCGAACTTGAATAGATCTGACCTTCAGAAGGGTAATTCATGATCCACATTTCATCGGCGGAACCGAAGCGCTTCAGGGTGTGGGCCATCAATGGAGCCTCCAACTGCACATTCTTTCCGAAGCCCGGAATGTCGACGCAGTAGAATTCCGGCTCATCCAGCGAATCCACCAGCCGGATCATCACCTCTTCAGATTGCCCATGAATTGCACAAGGGAGCACCAGCAGCGAAAGGAAGCGGAACAAGGATGATTTCATAGGATCAGGCTGATGATGCAAAATGAGAAAAACAAAATTAATTGCCCCCCCCTCGTAGTCAAAGGCCCTCTTTCTCTTTCCTCTTTATCGTTCTCTTTCTCTGACGGCGCAGACTCCCGTTCGGATGGAGCGGGGAACGAATAGGACGGGATAGAGATAAAGAATGAAGAGAATGAATAAAGATGAGGGGGAAACCTAAAGGGGACGGATTCAGGGGCCTATTTAGCGGATGAAAGAACAACCTTCACGGAGGGGGGAAAGTTAGCCAAGCTCATCCCCTGAGAACCCCCTGTGCTCAATTCCGACCCTTTTCCGCCTCCTCATGAGTTTTATCACCGGCAATCGTCTACTCCGTGTTGCCCGCTGCACTTCGGTCATCTTTCTCGGTCTGTTTCCCTTTTCCCGTGAGGTCTTTGCCTCTCAGCCGAACATCCTTCTAGTTTTGTCCGATGATCACAGCGTTCCTCATCTCGGCGCCTATGGTGATCCAAATTACCAAAATCTCGGACTAACCCCAAATCTCGATGCCTTTGCTCGGGAGGGCATGCGATTTCAACGGGCCTACACCGCGGCTCCCCAGTGTGCGCCTTCTCGCATCTCCATTTTTGCGGGGCGTTCTCCTGTAGGGTTGTCGGCGACACGGTTTGCCCAACCCGCGCGTGCGGACACTCCACTCTTCACTGATCTGCTGCGTGACCATGGCTACTGGGTGGGACTGGATGGAAGGCATCAGCATCTAGACGGCAGGAATAAGGATTCACCCCATGTCACGGAAACGCTTATAGAGCAGGGCATGCAGGGCGAGCTGTTTGAATCCCGGTTCGATCACTTTGTGCGTGGTGCCAAGACGAAGGGGGAGGAGCTGGCCAAGGTTCCCGAGATATTCAACGCGGCCCTCGACGGCGTTCCAGATGGAAAGCCGTTCTTCCTCTACTTCGGCTTCAACCAGCCCCACCGCAAATGGGCCGAGGATCACGCGGGCATCGATCCCGCTGCGCTCAAACTACCAGACGATTGGCCGGATCTCCCAGAAGTGCGACTCGACTACGCTCGTTATCTTGCCGAAGTGCGCGACCTCGACACCGGATTCGGTATGATCATGCAGACACTCGCTGAACGGGGCCTAGCCGAAAACACCTTAGTTCTTTTCATGGGCGACAACGGCGAGGCACTCCTGCGAGGGAAGGGAACGCTCTACAATCGTGGACTGCACGTGCCGCTGGTGGTGCGATGGCCAGGCAAGGTTGAGCCGGGAACGGTGAGCCATGCGTTGGTTAGCGGAGTGGACCTTGCCCCGACTTTTCTCAGCGCTGCGGGCTCTCCTTCCGCCAAGGGTATGACAGGCCTCGATTTCATGCCGGAACTTTTGGGGCAGCCCTTTGCTGGCCGGGATCAGGTCTTCGGAGAGCGAGGTTGGCACTTCGGCCCGATCACTCGTTCCGATGGATTTGATCTTTCGCGTTCCGTCACCACGAGGCGCTATAACTATATCTACAACGCGATTCCCGAGCGGAGCTACACGCCCGTGGATATGGCGAAAAAGAACATTGCTTGGGACGCCATCAAGGTCGCCCGCCAAGACGGGTCTCTGTCAGCGATTCATGAGCAAATCTATTTCCAGAATCCACGCCCAATCTTCGAGCTCTACGACCTCGAAGTGGATCCCTTTGAATTGAACAACCTCGCCGGCCAAGAATCGGTCCACCAGATCGAAACCGAGCTGCGAGCGAAGTTGGATCGTTGGATGGTGCGCGAAGGCGACTTCCTTCCACTGCCGACCCACGCCCACCAAAACCTCGAGCCGCAATTTGTCAGGAAGAAATGAACGAGATTGGCGTAGGCGGTGTGGCCCGGATTTTTCTGCCGGGGGGCGGAGATGATGGGAGGGGCGCAGCGGATCGTGACAGTCTCAGCCAGGCACTCTGTCTACCATTTTACCCGGGTATACGGGCAGGATAGGTAGGTCGGGTAGACTCTGTTATCGTAGCGGATCGTTTTGCGGTGATTGGTGAAAAAATCGATGTGCGATGAACCGGCCTCTAGCGTGATCTCGGTCGTCCATATTCCGTGTTTCGGGTCGTATCTCATTTCGGCGGTATTCTCGTCGGGAATATGCTCACTCAAATAGTTGGGACTGCCATCGGGCGCGCGGTCGTAGATCCACCAGATCCTGCCGCTTTCTTCGCCAGAATACGGCGCGAAGCGGACCGCGATTTTCAATACGCCGTTTTCTATCCGGTGGTCGACCAGCGGGGCGGTGAGTAAGGGGGATGTTTTCTCGGGAAAGAAATGCCGAAGGAGAAAGGCGTGTTTGTTTCGTTCATCTCGTTCGGTCTTCGGATGTCCTTTCCTTTTTCCATGTCCGGTATTGGCGCCCAAATAGATCGGAATATCGGGATGACGGGCGCCTCCCCAAGAGAGGTCATAGGCGACCATATCATGACTGCCCGGATGAAACAGCAGATCCACATTGCGACGACGAAGTTTAGGCAGATTCCTTGAAATAAATACCTCATCGGATATGGCCCGGACAAACTGTTGAAGATCTTCCCAAGGGTGGCCTGCGGCTAATGCCGCCCGACTGAAATCGGGCCCGAAATGTCCTCCGGAAAATATGCTCCTTTTTCCCGGTTGGGATTCTAATTCCTCCCAAGCCTGGCGTTCGAAGAGACGAAGGGGTGAATCCCAGATGGGCGAGACACTGGCGTGCACTGCCGTCATCCGATCATCGTGAATAATCGCCAATGAAGGAGAGGCGCCATTTTTAGAACTCCCGGACATCGCTACCTTGCCTGTTTCAAAATGCGTGGTCTCGGCGTAGGCGGTGGTGACGGCGCGCATCAGCGTCGCCGGCCAAGCCCAATACTGAATTTTGTGACGAGGATTCAGGCTTCGAGCAAATCGCTCCTCCGTGGCGCGGCCCAACTTTTCCTCACCGTAGGATTTGGGCTCTTGAATAATGGTGAAGACGAGGCCCACTCCGTTCCTGATCAATTCTTGGTCCAGCGGATTCAGCTCTGCATCGCGTTCCAGTCGGTCCGGTTGGTTGCCACCTGTGAGATGAAACCCCTTAGCTTTGCGATTGAGCGGAACGACCATGCGCACGGGAATCCGATAATGCTGCCCGGGCCAGAGTTCACCCACATTGATGGTGACCAGTTTCTGTCGGGTCGCGGCGGGTCCTTCGACCACATGCCAGTCGGTGATCACGTCGATTTCGAGTGTGTCCGCATCGCGGATCGCCTGCAGGTCAAATAGGGGAGGGGTGTCCGCTCGAAGAGTCGCGACGCATAGACTCAAGCAAAGGGACGATAGCAACGTGGAATTGAGGGTCATTCGGTTTTTAATAACTATTTGGAGAGTTTCTATCACACCTTTCTTGGGGTCAAAACATGGATTTCGAGGCGAACGTCATAACCGTCATAGGCTCAAACGTGCGTCGTGAATCCAGCTTCGAAAAATACTTCTCCTCACGGTTGACCATGGTCTCGTCCGAGTTGGGGTTCTTCCCGCAATCCTCTACTCGGTTCTGCGGGCGCGCTTGCCCATTACTTCTTGAACTTCAACATTTCCAACAGGGTCTGATCTTTGTTGAGAAAATGGTGTTTTAGAACCGCTGCAACATGTAGCAAAATCAGGGTAGAAAAGAGATACCCTAACACTTCGTGCGTAAGTTTAGCTGCTTCGTATATGGTGACACTAAATGCTTCAACTTCCCCTTCTGCGTTCAGGTTCTTCGGGACGATGGTGAAGTTGAAAACATGAACACTCCATCCGCTAAATGCACTGCTGGTCAGGCCCGATGCGGGCATGGCGAATAGCAAAAACACCAACAGCCGATGGGTTACCTTTCGAGCCCAGGATTCAATTTTACCCAACGAAGTGGAGGACTGCCAGGGATGCCGGATGCTCCAGTAGATACGGATGCCGATAGTCGCGCTGAGAATCACTCCCAGTGATTTATGCCAAGTGTAGAGCCCGTCTGAATACGGCGTGTTAGTCATGTAATAGCCCAAGCTAAGCATGACTAAGACAAATCCCCCAAATCCCCAATGGAGAGCTCTTGTGGTGTTCTTCGTGTTTCTTCCCATTTGAGACTCGTTCGATGCTGCTTAGAGCGATCTTACGGGGCCAGTTCGTGGGTGCTGAACGTCTAACGGGCCGCGGTCTGAAGGAGCAGTTGCTTCAGTTCCGCGACTTTGCGGGGGAATTGAGTGGCAATGTTCTGAGCCTCTTTCTCTGAAGACGTGTGGTCGTAAAGTTCGGTGCCACCATCTCGGTGCAGGGTGAAGCGGTAGCGGTCGGTGCGGAGCGTTTGGGCATTGCCGTTGTAGGCGTAAGCGGTGTGGCCTGGGGCATTGGGCTTTTCTATCTGAGGGATCAGCGAAGTGCCGTGGGCGAAGTCCGGTTGGTCCAAGCCGGTGAGATCGCAGAGGGTGGGAAAGAGGTCGACCGTTTCGATGACCGCGGTGGATTTCTGTCCCGGGTTTTTCATGCCGGGCGCGGAGATGATGAGCGGCGAGCGGAGGGATTCTTCGAAGAGGGAGTGTTTGCCCCAAATGGATTGTTCGCCGAGGTGCCAGCCGTGATCACCCCAGAGCACGACGATGGTGTTTTTGTCCGCACCGGTTTCCGCAAGTTTGGCGAGAATTTCGCCAACGTGATGATCGACGTAGCTTACGCAGGCCGCGTAGTGACGACGGACCTCGTCCGCGTAGGCGTCGTCTTCGCGAGGGTCTTGCCCGTAGTGGTGATATTGGCCCATGAATTCGCCAGAGCCGTGCCAGGTGGTTTGTCCTTCGGGTTTTTCCGGATGAGGGATCGGGGGCAATTCGACGCTTTTGTAGGGATCCATGTAGCGCTCGGGTGAACCGAACGGGAGGTGGGGTTTGATCATGCCGATGGCGAGAAAGAAGGGGGTGTGGGCCCCCGCGAGATTTTCGAGCTGTTCAAGGCCGGCGTCGACAATCAGGCCGTCGTGTTGATCGGTGTCTTTTTCGCCTTCGCTTTGGAAGGCATCAATTTTGTTTCCCGAAAAGGAGCCGATGGGTTTGATTTCGCCGTGAGCCAAGGCGTGCATCGCGCCACGAGGGTGTTTCCACTGGCCGGTGGGCATGAGTTGGCGATCCCAAGCGCCGGGCATTTCGAGAACGTTATTGTCATACCAATCTTCGCCACCCCAGCCGCCGGGATGATGAGAGACTTTGCCGACGGATACGGTCTTGTAGCCATTGTTACGAAACCACTCCGGCATGCTGGGGGGAATGGCGGCATCGGAGGATGCCAGCTTTTCGGCCCGCTTAAAGAGGGCTTGGTTGCCGTAGGAACCGTATAGCCCGGTGAGCATCGTGTAGCGAGAGGCGCCACAGGTGGGGGCGTTGACGTAGTGATTGTGAAAGGCTCTACCGGAAGCGGCGAGACGGTCGATGTTCGGCGAGTGAATGTAGTCGACGCCAAAGGACTTCAGCTCGGGACGAAGGTCGTCGACGCAGATGAGGAGAATATTCGGTTGGGCGGAGCGGCTTTCAGCGGTGGCAGCCGATGAGGTGCAGAGAAAGCTGAGAGATATCGCGGTAGCGAGGAGGAGGATGCGTTTCATGGTCGAGGGGGCAGTCAGAAGGGAAATCGATTCTTAGCAGACGGAAGCAGGAGGGGTCACGCCTATTGACCGCATAGATGTCGCGGTATCCTGCCATGCGGGAAACAGGCGTCGGCCGCGGAGCAAGGAAGCGAGGAGATTAGACCCCAACATCTTTTCATGTTGTTCCGATCCGTCCGCTTCACGAGTCTAGCTCACCGTGCTTAAGCCTATTGATCGTCGTGATTTTCTT
>OJCR01000629.1_pt1 | contig 15762 bp, 8 predicted proteins | sample 1591611 | NCBI WGS metagenome assembly OJCR01 (sample SAMN05416815, study PRJEB24817) | seawater metagenome | isolation source: Sea water | place: Canada:Atlantic | collected 2013-07
TACACGTAAGGAGTCGTCGGCAGCGTCAGATGTGTATAAGAGACAGCTATTATACTCTGGGAATCACGGAGCATACTCACGGCACAGACAACGTTTATTGTTTGGCTAACCTCGTTTTGATGACCGGTCATCTAGGGAAACCTTCCAGTGGAATGAATCCCTTGCGAGGCCAGAACAATGTTCAAGGAGCCAATGACAGCGGAGCAACTCCCATTTTTTATCCAGGCTATCAACGTGTGGATGATCCGGAAGTGCATGCTAAATATGAAAAGGCCTGGGGCATGCAGCTTTCTCCTGATCCTGGGCTGAATCTCAACGAAATGATGAAAACCGTTGGTAACAAGATCAAAGGTATGTTTGTCATGGGGGAAGATATTGTCCTCTCGGAACCCAACGCTCAAAAACTTGAGAAAGGGTTGAATGAAATCGATTTCCTTGTCATGCAGGATATCTTCATGAATGAAACTTGCAGGTATGCTGATGTCATATTTCCAGCCGCATGTTTTGCCGAAAAAGAGGGTGTTTTCACCAATTCTGAAAGAAGAGTGCAACGCGTCCGAAAAGCGGTTGAACCGCCTGGACAGGCGAAAGCTGATTGGAGCATCATACAGGATTTAGCTAATGTCTGCGGTGCAGAATGGGATTACGAGCATCCATCAGATGTTTATGATGAGCTGGTCAAATACGCTCCTCGATTCAGTGGGATCAGCCATCAGCGCATTGAGCAGGAAGGTGGATTACAATGGCCATGTCCAACAGCCGATCATCCGGGAACCGATTACCTGCACAAGGGAGGTGTTTTAAGGGGTAAGGGGCTTTTTCAGCCTGTTGTCTACCGTCCTTCTGCCGAATTACCAGACGATGATTATACGTTGATTCTTTCAACTGGAAGGACTCTTTATCATTACAACGCCGCAACACAAACGCGTCGAGAGCCCGGTCCCCATGAAAAACAACCCGGCGCTTTCATTCAAATTCATCCCAGGGACGCGAGGAGGCGGGGGATTGCGAATGATGATTCAGTGGTTGTTGCCTCCAGGCGTGGTTCAATCAATGCAAAAGCAGTGCTGACCCGGGACGTGCGGCGGGGTTGCGTATGGATGCCATTTCACTTTGCAGAGGCACGCGCGAATGATTTGACCAACGACGCTGGAGACGCGATCACAGGAACCGCCGAATACAAGGTATGTGCCGTTGAGGTAAGGCTTGCAGAGGCACTTGTTACGGCCCAGGCAGGACTCTCTACGACATCAACACCGAACGAACTTCACCGGAGCTATCAGAAAAACGATCCATCTTCAATCCCATCCCCCGAGCTTGGGTAAGCCATAGATTTGCAAGCGGTGTACCTTCTGGCATGTTGACATGCTGCCCCGTTTTGAACTTTCCACCCCCCGATCCGGCGACGATGACAGGTAGATCGTTGTATTGATGCGTAGACCCATCCCCAAGCCCTGAGCCATAGGTGAACAGGGTATTGTCGAGCAGGCTTGTTCCATTCGATTCCTGGATACCGTCCATGCGCTGAATCAAATAGGCAAACTGTTCCATGTGGAATTGATCTACCCTTAGAAGGTCATCGATCATTTTTGTCTGATTGTGAGACATGCCATGATGACTCCTGGGTTTATCAAACAGGCCGTCAAACATGTAAGGAGTATCCCATCTCTCAGGACCCACCATGAACGTTGCCACTCGGGTCAGACCCGTCTGAAGTGCCACGACCATTAAATCACCCATGAGTCGGATAAACTCTCCTCTGGGTAAATATGCTTCGGTGGGCTTTTCCATTTCGACTTGTGCCAGTTCCGACTGCATTTTTTGGAGACGGCCCAACTGTTTTTCTATGGTGCGGATAGAGTCAAAAAATTCCTGGAATTTCTGCTGATCCGCGTAAGCCAGTTTTTTACTGAGTGATTGGGCATCTTCGAGAACAAGATCTGTGACTTCTCGGAAACGATTGGTCTCGCTGTTGGAAAATAATCGCTGATACATCTTTTGAGGAGACCTTATCGATGGTGCCAGATGACCCGTACCGTACCAGGAAATATTATCAAAATAAATGGATTCCTTGTTATCCTTATGTGTGTTGCAGCTGAACTCCAAGGTAGGGAAGGGGGTCTCCGTTCCGATCGAGTCTGCTACAATGTGGTCAAGGGTACGGTCAAGAGGCCATGCTGATTTTTTGATTGAATAGGGCATGGCACTACTCAGATAACAAGAAGCGCATTGAGCATGAACATCCGTTCCTATTTGAAAAGTCCGATCGAGCCCTGTAATGAGATTTATTTTATCCTTAACAGAATCGAGAGGGCGCATTGTAGGCGTCAGTTCGTCAAGGGGCTTTACGCTGAAATGTGGATCTTGTTTCCCCAATGAAGCCATGACATTACCAAGGTTCCCCTTGGGGATGATATGGTCTGATTCACCGGGAAAGAAACCACGTCGCACCACACCGATTGGTACGTAGAAGTGCGCCATTCTTCTTGGCATGGGCTTGACTGCTGATGCACCGTTCAGGCTTTCCAGCCATGGCAACGTGAGTGTAGCCCCCCCAATGCCTTGAATGAATCGACGTCTTGAATATTTCATAATGTGTGATGGATTTACTCTGAAACTGTAGGTTGAAGAAATGCGTTACTAAAAATAATTCCCTTCAATAACGTTTGTATCTTATAACCATTTTTTATCGTTCTGGCAGCAACTTGATCCAAAACAAGCGCATCCTCCGGTTTTAGCTCACGGGCAAGCGCGAAGCTGAGAAGGTGCCCAGCAAGTGCGCGTGCGAATCGTTCCTTCTGGCCCAGTAATGCATCTTTAAATTCAATGATATCTGTAAATGAATACTCTCGAAACAAGGTCCCGGACATATCCACCTTTCTTCCATTCGAGTATTGCGTGCGCCAATCTCCGACAGGTCCGTAGTTTTCCAATGCAAACCCTAGCGGATCGATTTTTTCGTGACAACCCCGGCAATCAGCACGTTCCCTGTGTTGTGCGAGGCGCTCTCTCAGAGTAAGATGTGCTTCCTCTTCGGCGGGTTCCTCGTTCAGGGGAGGAACGTCAGCAGGGGGCGGTTCAGGTGGATTATTGAAAATGACGCTCGCGATCCATGCTCCACGAGTGATGGGTTTGGTGCGCTCAGGTCCCGAATTCATCGTCATCACTGCCGCATTGGTAATCAAACCGCCGCTGCGTCGGTCATCAACGGGTATTCGTTTGAAATTAAGTACAGTGACCTCGCTTTTTGGTTTATCAGGCTCTTCACCTAAAGCCAATTCCCCATAGGCTTCCTGCAGGAGTGAGGATCTGTAAGTGAAATCCGAATCAATGAACTGAGTGATCGACAGGTTTTCGATCAGCACCGTTTCAAACAGTAACAAGGGTTCCAACATCATGTGCATGCTGTCCCTGTATTTAAGGAAGTAAAAGCCGGGAAATTTTTCTTCATTGGGAACTGCCGATATGATGCGCTCCAATTGAAGCCATTGAGTGGGGAAGCTGTCGCAAAACCGTTTAAGCTTCTGATCTTTCAACATGCGTTCAAATTCCGATCCCAGTATTTCTGGCTGACTCAATCTGCCTTCGCTAGCCAGGTTCAGTAATCGCTCGTCAGGAATGCTACCCCATAGAAAAAAGGAAAGACGTGAAGCCAGATTGAACTCCTTTACATTTTCAATGGCAGGTTCTGTCTTCAATTCGTCGTACAAATAAAGGAAGCGCGGAGATGATATTGCAGCAGCTGCTACGGCCTTCATTGCATTAGGCAGAGATTGTGTCTCATCCAGTCGAGCTAATGTGAAATTTGTATATCTATCAAGCAGGGCGGAATCGGGTGTGCGTCTGAATGCCAGGTATAAAAACCGCTCTAGACGATTTTGTATCTCGAGAACAACATCCTGATCATCCCTGATTTCCTTGAACAACCAATCCCAGACACCAACATTTTCCGGGGTGAAATCATTACTTGTGACGATGGATTGCGCTAACTTGAAAAATGATTCGAGCAAAAGGGGTGAGAGCGACAAATGATCACCACGATTGTCAAAACCATGTTCAGCCCGAAGGTCCTGTGGGAATGGAGCCACTCCGCCCAAGCGTTTCTCAATCAATTGTGATTTACCCAGGGGGCGGCTGCCCACAGTGACATTTTCAGCCATTTTGCCTGTCTCTGGTTGGAAATAGTTTCTGTGTTCGCGCATCATTCGTTCAGGCAAAGAAAACACAACCCCTTTAAGTTTGAATAAATCGACGACAGCATTGTCATACTGAAAACGATTCATCCTTCTGACAGGAACATGTGCGATGGTTTGCAGTTTTTTTGTGCTGATTTGCTGAAGCTGCTTGAGCGCTGTCAGTGAGGCGACCTTTTGCCCTGAGTTCAGAGGGTCCTCTTCTTCGGGGGGCATTTCATTGAAGTCAATGACCTCGATCAGTGTTTGAATGAGTTCGGGGTTCTTTGCCAATCCATCAAGGTCCTTTATTGAAAATAAATCCGTCTTACCCTTGATCTTGCCATCCCGGCCGTGACATTTGACGCAATGCGAATCAATGACTTTTAAAAGATCAACCTCAACAGACTCTCCTTGGCTCAACAAAGGATATAATGTGAGTATGATGAAAATGATAATATGGCGGAGCATGATTCGAAATATTACACTCTCTACCCTTGCTGTGACAAACCTCAAAATCAAGTGTTCTTCAACGGATCCTGGATGGATGACCTGTAAATGTGACAAATCGCATATGCAAAGGCCCCTATCACAGCAGCAATCTAAAGTCCGGAAATCTTGAAGTGCGCAGACTCCAGCAAAAGAGGTTTTCGTTTTATTCCGCCCCCAGATCAATGGAGTGATCAGCAATATCCTTCAGTCGTTCGTTGGCCAATGCCTGCATGATACGGACACGTTCAGGGTGCTGATGACTGATATTGTTTTTTTCTTCAGGATCTTTTAACAAATCAAATAAAGCCACGCCTTGTTTCTCGTCCGTTAACCCTGCGTCTTCAGCTATCGGAAACAGTTTCCATCTACCTGCACGTATCGCCTGAAATCCTTCCGATCCATGCCAGTACAACAGGTCCTTGCGCGGGTGAATTCCTCCCGGTTTTGCAGTCAAAGTGCCCATTACATTCAGCCCATCGATTTTCGGATGTCCAGTTTTCAGTGGCTCCAGATCGATGCCACAGGCAGACGCCAAAGTGGGTAAGAGATCAATGGCAGCAATGAGTGCACTGCTCACACTGGAATCAGGTATGGCTTCAGGCCATGATACAATGCATGGAACTCTGGTTCCTCCCTCAAGTGCATCCCATTTCATTCCGCGGAAAGGTTTTGCCAGTGCCTGTTCCCCTGGCTGCGGACCATTGTCGGAAAGGAAAACGACAATGGTGTCGTCGGCAATTTTTGTTTGTTCAAGTGTTTTCAATAGTTCACCGATTCTGAAATCCAACTCTTCAACGACATCACCATATGCACCAAATTGAGATGTGTTCTTGAAGTCAGGATGTGCTTCGACCGGGAAGTGCGGGGCTGTGTATGGGACATATAACAGGAAGGGTTGTTCCTTGTTTTTTTGAATGAATCCCCTGGCTTCACGGGTGAATTGTTCGGTGAGTAACCGGTTGTCAAATGGATCTTCGACTACCTCATCGTTGTTCCAGATTTTTGTTGTCTGATTGTTACTCTTATTGACGTAATAGTTCTGATCAAAACCCTGGCGGTGAGGACGGAATGCCGGCAGGTCTCCAAGATGCCATTTACCAAACATACCGGTCGCATATCCCGATGCTTTGAATACCTCAGCCATGGTCAATGCTTTTGGCGAAAGGCCCTGATTGGTTGGAATCATGTATCCGAGGACTCCTTTCGACCACCCAAGACGTGGTGGATAAGCTCCCGTCAGCAGAGCGATGCGAGATGGGGTGCACACGGTGGCTCCGCTGTAAAAATGAGTCATCCGCATACCACTGGCTGCCAATTGATCAAGAACAGGAGTTCTGATCTTTGGGTGCCCATAACAACCCAAATCATGATATCCAAGATCGTCTGCCATGATCAACACGACGTTTGGCTGCGATTTTCTGGCTTCGACAAGATCTGTTAAGGCAAATGAAAACAATGCCACCGACCACCATATCTGAAAGTATCGCATCGCTTAAACTTAATTTAGGACCGGCGCCTGCGTCCAGTCGCTTCCCATTAATTTTACTCAGCGAGAGTCATCATGGATGTTTGGCAGGCCGTGCATTGAGTGATTTGGCAGATAAAAAGGAATTAATCCTCTCAGGTAGGTTTGAGGAATTGATCGAAGGGTCACTTCAGATATTTTAAATCTACGTTTGCAATGGATAGAGGCTGTCTTATCCATGTTTTTAAAACAACCGTTCAAATCTCTCCAGATGATTAAACTGGTAAATAGTTATTTCAGTAGACAGTGAGTTGAGGTCCTGATGAGTCGCTTCACGTTAAGCGACAACCAAGACCAGAAAATCAGATTTAACCGATCAAATCGCTAACCACATGACCATATACGTCGGTGAGTCTGAAATCCCTACCCTGACTGCGATAGTTCAATCTGCGGTGATCAATACCTAATTGATGTAATACGGTAGCATGTAAATCGTGAACGTGAACGGGATTTTCAACGGCGTGATAACCAAATTCATCGGTCGTGCCATGGGTATGGCCACGCGGTATGCCACCTCCAGCCATCCACATGGTAAAACCATGCGGATGATGATCCCGTCCCCATGTTTTGCCTTGCACCTGAGCAACAGGAGTGCGTCCAAATTCACCGCCCCAGATGACCAAAGTATCTTCGAGCAGACCCCGCTGTTTCAAATCAGTGATCAGAGCTGCAATGGGGCGATCGGCGGCGGCGCATTGACGCTTATGCTCCCGATGAATATCGGTGTGGGAGTCCCAGCCACGGTCGTAGAGCTGGATAAATCGGACACCATCCTCAACCAGACGTCGGGCAAGCAGGCAGTTGCGGGCAAGCGATGGCCTGGAAGGATCGACTCCGTAAAAATCAAGCGTGCGTTGAGGCTCGGTGCTGAGATCAGCCAGCTTTGGTACGCTGGCCTGCATGCGAAAAGCGAGTTCGTAGGACGAAATTCGCGAGGCGATCTCGGGATCTCCAATCGCAGCATGCTGACGTTGATTCATCCATTGAATCAGGTCCAATTCACGACGCCGATCAGCAGTTTGGACACCAGGAGGGTTGCCTAGATGCAGCACGGGAGCACCGGTGTTACGGAAAGGCACTCCGGCGTGTTGAGATTCCAGAAATCCATTACCCCAGAAACTCTGCAAAAGGGGCTGACCGTCGCTGACACCCGAGGTCAGCACAATGTAGGCAGGAAGATCTGCGTTTTCGGAACCGAGACCGTAGGAAAGCCAAGCACCCATCGTGGGGCGATCGTTCAGCAGCGTTCCGCTGTTCATGAAATTGACTCCAGGATCGTGCACGTTGGTGTCGGTATGCATCGAACGAATCACAGTCAACTCGTCGGCGACTTTGGCGAGATGCGGCAGGAGTTCGGATATGACAGTGCCCGATTGACCGCGTGGCTTGAATGCGTAGGGCGACCTTCTGAAATTAGGCGTGCCGCGAATCAACGCAAATTGTTGGTGATCTTTAAGTAGTTCGTCGGGGATGGGTTTACCATCGAGTTCATTGAGCTTCGGTTTGGGGTCGAAAAGGTCGATGTGCGACGGCCCGCCGGCCATGAACAGGAAAATGACCCGCTTGGCTTTCGCTGGGTGATGAAGGCTGCTCAATACCCCCCTTGATCCAGCAACGAGATCATTTTGCAGCAACGACCCAAGGGCCATGGAACCGATCCCTGCCGCCGAACGACCAAGAAATGTGCGCCGGGTCATGCCGGCTGAAATAGATGCGTTCATGCTAGGGTCTGGTAATGGTTTCGTCGAGGTTGAGCAAGGTGGTAGCAACGCTGGTCCATGAGGCAAGAAGGTCTCCATGAAAACGGATTTTCCGTTCCCTGATAAAAGCGAGAAACTGCTCGCGCTCAGCTGGATCAGGAAGTCGACCGAGGCAGAGTCTGAAAGCAAGGTTCAGTCGGTCATCTGCATCATGTCTGCTACCGATGATGCGCTCTGCCAGTTTGTGCGCCGTTTCCACAAAAATCGGATCGTTCAATGTTACCAATGCCTGAGTAGGAAGGTTCGCAGCATTTCGTTTAATGACACACACCGCCCGGGATGGTGCGTCGAGTAATTCCATCGTCGGGTGTAGAGCCATGCGTCGCCAATAGGTGTACATGCTTTTTCGATGAAGATTCTGACCTCGACTGTTGATCCATTTCCCTGGGAGATCGCGCTCTTCCCAATAATTGATCGGCTGTAGAGGAAAAACACTTTGTCCGCCTTCGAATGGCTCCAGCAGTCCGCTGACCGCGAGAGCCTGATCACGGATTTGTTCAGCTGGAAGTCGTAATCGCGGCATCCTTGCAAGCAAGTGGTTATTGGGATCTTGCTGAGACAGTGCCGGACGCAGATGCGTCGATTGCCGGTAGGTCCCTGAAGTCACAATAAGGCGGTGAATATGTTTCATGTCCCAGCCGCTTTCGACAAATTCAGCCGCGAGCCAATCGAGCAGTTCCGGATGGGAGGGGAGTGATCCCTGAGCCCCGAAATCATCCGGCGTAATGACAAGCCCGTTGCCAAAATATACCTGCCAGAAACGGTTTACCACGACCCTGGAAACCAACGGGTTTTTTCCGTTTACAAGCCACCTTGCCAACTGGAGCCGATCACGCGGCTGAGCTTCTTCCATAAGTCCAAACAGGGATGGCGCAGCCGGTTCTACTCTATCTCCTGGATTGAGGAAACTGCCTCGCAGGTGAATAAAAGTGTCTCGAGGTTGAGCCGTTTCCCGCATGACAGGAAGTTTTGAAACGTTGGCGAACTCCTCACTGAGCAGTCCTAGTTCCTCATCGAACAGCGCACGGCCATAAAGCCTCACGGCCTTCAGATCGCCTTCAAAACGGAACGCGTTAGGCTCGGCAGAATTGTCATAGCCCATTCCAATCGCGAGGCGACGATCAGAAATAGCGATTGATTCCGGTGCTTTGCCGGTGATGGTCGCACCTTTGTCCTCAGTTCCGTCCACAAAGAGGCGAACCGTTTTCCCCGCTTGGAAGACAACTGCAACATCATGGTCCAGTCCGTCGTTTACCGGTCGGCTGCCGTATACCGTCATTCCCTCGAAAGGATCAAGTTGGGACGAAGCCCAGAAATAGAGATGTCCGGGAACAGAGCCTTTGTCGGACTGACCGCCAATTCCGAAAACAAAACTACGCTGCTTACCACGCCAATCATATTTGGAGGCAATTTCGGCGACCTTTTTGCGGGTCCGTAATCGGGCGGTGATGGTCAAATCGCTGGTGAGATTGTATTTAGATTCTCTTGCTGCAACGTCTGCCCCCTCCCAGCTGCCCAGAAGACCAGGAGCAGGTGTCGAAACATCTGCAGTAGTGGTGTTGGCATCAATCGATGCATCATCAGGCTGGTAGCGATAGTTCATGGTCGGCCCCCCCTGGCCGTGGTTGATGCCTGAGTGTTCTATGTTGTTGAAAATAGCGAACAGAGAGTAGTAATCTTTGTGACTGATCGGGTCAAATTTATGATCGTGGCATTCCGCGCACTCAGCTGTCAGGCCGAGCCAGACCTTACCGGTGGTGTTGACCCGATCTGTGACTCCCTTCAGGCGATATTCCTCCGGTGGATAAGTAACACCCTTGGCCTGCGGAGCATTGCGGTGAAAGGCAGTTGCAAGCAGTTGTTCCACGCTGGGTTCGGGTAGCATGTCACCGGCCAGCTGCTCAATGGTGAACTGGTCGAAAGGCATGTTGTTTTCCAGAGCACGAACCACCCAGTCCCGATAGGGCCATATCTCGCGTCTTTTGTCATCGGCAAAGCCGCGGGTGTCGGCATAGCGGGCAAGATCAAGCCAATCCTGCGCACGACGTTCGGCGTAGTCACGCTTGTCCATCAAACGATCAATAAGTCGCTCCCAAGATCCCTCTATCTTTTCACTGAGAAAGGCTTCGACCTCTTCGGGTGTTGGCGGCAGGCCGGTAAGATCCAGAGTTGCCCTGCGTATGAGTACGTTTCGTTCTGCTTCCGGAGAAGGCTCGAACGATTCGTCGTTTAGTCGCGACAAGATAAAATAATCAATCGGATTACGCGGCCAATCATTGTTTTTGACTTTGGGCAAGTCAGGTTTTTTGGGGGGAATGAACGACCAGTGGGGTTGATACTCAGCGCCTGTTTCTATCCAGAGTTGAATCAATTTTTTATCTTCGCCGCTGAGGTGCCTGTGGCTTTCCGGAGGCGGCATGACCTGATCCGCATCCTCACTAACAATACGTTGCCAGACCTCGCTGTTCAACGCATCGCCCGCTACAACTGCCGTCGCTCCGGGAATATCAAGACGAAGTTTCGCTTTACGTTTTTTCGAATCGAAACCGTGACATGCAAAACAATTCTCAGAAAAAATGGGTCTGATGTCGCGGTTATAATTAATTGCAACAGGTTCAGCGAAAATGCTGTATCCAATTATCAGAAAGCCCATGGCTGCATATATACGACACCTGTTCATCCTTGATGGGAAAGCATGCCCCATAATGTTGATTACCAGCAACAGAAAAACTCCCGTCAGACTTGAACAATCATTCAGTTGAGAATTGGAAAGAATCCCGATTGGGTTAACTCAGACCTCTGGAAAGAAAGATTGAAAGGAAAGTATACATGGATGCCACTCATTATCAGTGTTCAGTAATCAAAATTCCTGGACTTGAGTGGAGGGGGGCAGGGAAGCCAGGGATTTTTCTCTGGTTCATTTATTTTCACCTGGGTTGTCACAGCGTTCGGTTGCTGCGGACGCAGTTTGGCGATGGAACATAAATATTCATTCATTGCTATAGATTCAAAGAAAGGATAAGTATGTTACTTGATTAACCAACGTTAAGCATTTTGGATGCTTCGAGTACCATGATCAAACCGGGAAAAAATTATAATGACCAAAACGAGTAAAGATTTAATTGATATTCTCTCAAAAGTTTCTCCATTAGCTGGACAATTGGCGGATTATGAAATTGTTCAGTTAATCGGCGTATCGACTATCCGTACGTATGGTGAAAAAGCGACTATCCTCAAGGGGGGAGAACCGGCGACTTCTCTGATGTTTCTCATCAGTGGACGAGTGAATATTCATCTTGATAATCACTTAATAGCAAATTTGTCTGAGGGAGAGATATTTGGCGAAGCTATGTTTTCGGACCAGGGAAAGCGGACTGCTGACGCTGTGGCCATGGCCCCCTCAGAAGTTTTGGAATTTGACCTTGCCGCGTATGAAACACTACTGCGTCAGGACTCAAAAATAGCTCTCAAGTGCAAGCATATCTTCGAAGACCTTTACAAAAAGAACGCTACCGCGAATGAAATTTTCTTTACTCAGGATAAAGTTAAATATCTAGGTTTAGTAGCGCATAATGAGATGAAGGAATCTTTGGTGGAATTTGTTAAGTCCAACCTGGATAAAATAAATAAATTCCCACTCGTAGCTACCGGCACCACTGGTAAATTATTATATAAAGAAGCGCAAGTCATCTTATCCAAAAAAGTAAAGTCAGGCCCGCTTGGCGGAGACCAGGCAATCGGCCAGATGATTTCCACAGACAATATCATAGGTATTATTTTCTTTCGTGATCCATTATCAGCACATCCTCATCATGCGGACATAGAAGCCTTGGGCAGACTTTGTGATGTCTATCAGGTACCACTCGCAACGAACCCTACCACGGCAACGGCTGTGTTGGACTATCTGGTAGCAAACGAAAATATGGAAACATCACCGGTGAACAGCCTGATGGAAGATTACGGTCGCCAACAAGCGCAGGTCGTTCAAGACAAAAGCAATCCCTCTTAAAAGCCATAGTCCATTTCAGACTGATTCAGAGCCAACGCTGCCCCACATCAAGAGCCTTTACAGGTCTTGAGGAGGGTGACATTTGCTACTCAATATGCATCAGGCTTTCTAGTGGATGATCGCGTGCGCTCTGAAGGTTATTACGTCTACCACAATCAGAGAGGCAAAATCCCAGTATGGATCAGGATAAACCGGCTTTAATTCATGATAGCATGTGACCTTTGAATGGGGAAGCAGTGCCCTTGAAAGGGATGACCTTTCTAAATGTTTGAATTGATGGGTAGATAAACGCAAGGAAAACAATTCTATAAATCTGACACTTTGGCAGCATGATTCTTATGGCCAGGCGCACAGTTACAACAACTCTGTCTTGCGTGGTTGATCATCTGCAATCTGTAGGTGGCTTAACAGTGTTTGCCGCCGTGAGCTGTGCCCAAACGCTTGCTGAACCAGTCAGTTTCGGTAACCCGTAGAAATAAAGAACCGGATGGATAGATGTTGCTTTTAAACCTTTCTTTGTCGGTGAAATTCAGACACAGCAATGTTTTTGTTAAAGCATTTGATCGTTCAGAGCCAGTCAGGTTAATTTGAGAAGCGTTCCGGGCTTCATCGTAAAAAAAAAAGATGTAACCAAGTCCGTCAATGCATGAGAAAAGGTGCTCATTTTCGAACTTGTGTGAACCTTTATTGCAAAAAAAAAAACCTCTTGCATTTAAAATTCATTTTCTTCAATCTCGCCCACTCTCATTTCATGGGGCTCATATTTCACCAAAGGGTGACTCAAATTAAATGAATTACAAACATCGCGGCATTAGTGCATCAGGATTCAATTCTACTTTATGAAATTGTTTTCCAGTCAAGCTCGGCAAGCAATAGCGACTTTTCTTTTTCTAAGCTTTTTAACGGGCTTGGAGACACTTCATGGGATCCCCATGATCTTTAGTTTTCAAGGTAAGGTTATGGTCAATGAACGAGTCTATGACGGTGTAGGCAAGTTTGGGTTCGCCATTGTGGACGGAGAAAATTCGAACTCTATTTTATGGGCTCACGATGAGATCGAAGCCAACCTGAACCGCCCCTCAATCAATCTCGCGTTGGAAGTCAAACGAGGTTTTTATCAACTCAGGCTGGGAGACCCTGTCGTCATGAAGCCGTTTCCTCCAGGATTGCTTGAGAGTGACAGGCTCCTCGTACGCGTCTGGTTCGACGATGGAGTCAATGGGGTGGAACTGCTCTCACCCGATGCACCCATTACCTCGGTGGTATTCGCCATGAAAGCCGGCGTTGCCGAAACGGTTGAACGGATTCCCGAGGGCGCCATAGAAAATCGTCACCTGGACGCATCTCTTGCTTCTGATATTGCATGGCTCAAACAACGAATAGTATTGCAGGAGCAGTCCGGGGTTTTGGTTTCCTCAAATCCTTCAGACCCTGCGTTTCTTCAGTCCGGAATGAGTGTTTTTTCTGTTACTGAGCCTGAAATGGCTGTTCGCAAAAAGAATCTTCCCAATGCTCCTAGTCCTCGTATTCTGGCGGGATCATCCAGCAGCCTTGATCATTGGTTTATCTGGGGTGGAAAAACATCGACAGGCCTGGCTATCAATGGTGGTTCTGTTTACCGTCGAACTTCCCGCACCTGGAGCTCCATTGCGGGTCTGGATCAGCCTGAAGCACGGTGGGAACATGTCCAGCTTGTGGTAGACGGAAAGATGTTTATCCATGGAGGTCGGGCCTCGTCGAGATCAAGCGGATTACTTGCCACAACGGGTCTTTATGCCCCTGACAGATTCCGATGGTCAAGCTTGTCCGCCGCTTCCATTTGGGAGCCCAGGAGCATGCATGCCGGGATTGTATTGCCAGCTTCAACATCCGTTCTTTTGTTTGGCGGCCGAACAGCCCTTGGCTATTCCAACGAATTTGCTCTCCTGGATGTGGACACCGATCAGTTGAACTCTGTGGCAACGCAGCATCTTGAGGGGCTCCTTTCTCCAAGAGAGCAGGCGCAAATGGTTTTGGCTGGACATCATATTGTGCTTTGGGGCGGTTTGAATCAAGGGGGAGCGCTTGGCGATGGCCTGCGATTGGATCTCGATAACGGGCTGGCATCCTCACCCATATCCGTCGGAATCTCGGGGCGCTACGGCTTTTCGATGACGAGTACAGGTGAGAAAATCATTATATGGGGGGGCACCAACACTCAAGGGGATGAGCTCAATAATGGCGGTATTTTTGATCCGTCAAACAACACCTGGAGCGAGATTCCTTCTGATCCTCTTGTCGCCGCAAGGCACGGCCACGCAGCCATCTGGAATGGGAATGAACTCTTGATTGCAGGTGGGATGAGGGGGCAGCAAACCGTTGGTGATGTGTGCGCTTTCGATCCCCTGAGAGGCACATGGAGGAAAATTAACACTGATATCTCTATTCCAGCTGCCGGCAGTTTTCTTCTCGAGGGGCCGACACTCACTTCTGCCAACGGTGTTCTGGCTGACGGGCTCCATGAAAGTGCCATTTCTGTCATCGATACGTCTCCTATTTATTACTTTTACAAAAAACCCTGAAGGACATCTTCATTTCATTAAAGCGACTTTCCTATTTTGCTCATGTTCAAGAAACTCAAAATCACAATAAAATTATATCTTGCCATCACTTTTGTGATGGGCGCTGAAATATTCCAAGTGCCGGTTGCCGTGGCGGCTAGCGCTACGCCAGTTGAGCTGATTGCTTATCAAGGTTTTCTCACTGACGCCAGTGGTGAGGTCCTTGGTAAAACTCAGCCTGCAAATTACGATGTGGTATTTAGAATACATGACTCCGAGAGCGGGAATGCATCCATCAATATTCTTTGGTCCGAACTTCAGACGGTTGTGATTGATCAAGGTCATTTCAGTATCAAACTGGGTGAAGGATCATCCTATGGCACTGAGCCAAACCCTCCTCTAACTGATGCGTTCACCGATACAGATGGGGCTGAAAGGTACATTGGTATTTCTTTGAAGACAGCCAATGACGCAGATTTTATTGAGATCCTACCGCGATTGCAGATCCTTTCCTCACCCTACAGTTTTTTGGCCAGTCATTCGAATACCGCAGGCAGCATCAAAGGTGAAAACGGCGGAGATCTTCTTGTGACTTCAGGTGAAAATATTGGGATTGGAGAAGCAACTCCAGAGCACACCCTGGACGTCAATGGTGACATCCGTGCTTCCTCCGGTCTGCTCACTCAGGGAGAATTAAGCGTTCAGTCTGTCTCTGCAGACGGAGTAACCGTAACCCCTGTTCTGCAGACAGCGAGTGGCCATGTCGGTATAGGCATCACTCAGCCTGCTGCACTGCTGGATGTAGGAGGTGATACTATCGTCAGAGGGAATCTGGACACTGATAATGGTGGGTTCATTGCTCAGCCCGCATCAGGTGAACCTGGACTGACCATTAAAACAGGTATCGGTGTTACTCCCGAAACAACGCTTCAAATGAAATTGTCCAGCAGTGAAGCGTCCATCGTGCCATCTGGTGCGCAAGCGTTGCGTCTTGGCGGAAGTGGAGGCGTTCGGACATCTGGAAATCTCAGCGTCAGTGGATCCATGAATTTAACATCCAGCCTAACTTTAGGGGGGGGGATCACAGCAAATGGAGGCATTAATGCCAACGGAAACATACACACGCGCAACGGAGACGGCATTTATGTGGCCAACGGCTATGGCTGGCTCAGGCGTGATCATTCAAACAGAAGTACGAGGGTGGGTGGGAATAATCTCTGTCTCTTATACACATCTCCGAGCCCACGAGACCGAGGCTGATCTC
>OJCR01000631.1_pt1 | contig 15701 bp, 13 predicted proteins | sample 1591611 | NCBI WGS metagenome assembly OJCR01 (sample SAMN05416815, study PRJEB24817) | seawater metagenome | isolation source: Sea water | place: Canada:Atlantic | collected 2013-07
GAGATCAGCCTCGGTCTCGTGGGCTCGGAGATGTGTATAAGAGACAGCCCTTGTTGCACGAGGGCCATTTGTATTGGTTTGATGATAAAGGCATGGCGTTTTGTACAAGAGCGTCCGATGGTGAGGTTGTTTATCGAGAACGAATCGATGGGCTCACAAGAGGTGGTCGACCTGTCTATGCCTCACCCGTGTTGGCTGGTGATCGTATCTATGTTGTCAGTCGGTATGACGGAACTTTTGTTCTGCCAGCCCGGCCGGAATATAAAATATTGGCACAGAATAAATTCAGTGGCGATGATTCCGATGCCAGTGCCACACCGGCGATCAGCGGAGATGAACTGTTTTTAAGGACCGGCAAATTTCTCTACTGCGTTGGCACGCCCTGAAGGGTGATGCGTAATTCGCTGATGTCTCTCTCGGCCCAGGTCGGTGCGTGTCTGTTTGTTTACCAACCAACCGATAATTTGCATGAAAAAAAGCTTTTTCCGTTTCAAAATGCTGTTGTGGGAATGAGGGGGAACCGCCGTGTTGGATATACTTCAACTGCAAATGTGTTTTTGAATGGCTGGTTGAACGCATTTGATTCGGGTGCAAATTCAAACATAGGGGTACAGGCGAATGCGTCATACATTTCCACTAACGGTGTTGATGCTTGCGTGTGTGATCACTGGGGTTGCCAATGGTCACGAACGTGATCAGCCACGGAGTCAAGAACGTGACCAGCAACGGAGTCAAGAACGTGACCAGCCACGGGGTCAAGAACGTGATCAGCCACGGGGTCAAGAACGTGATCAGCCACGGGGTCAAGAACGTGATCAACCACGTGAAGGGCAGACGACTGATCGTGATGTTCGCTTTCAGCCTCAAAATGATCGAGAGCGTGTGCTTTGGAATATGATTCAGCAATTGCGGTCAGAAGTTGCACAATTGAGACAGCAGATTGGCAATCGTGACCGTCGAGGTGCGGCAAGTGACAAACCTGCTCGAAACACCACCGACAGGGTGCCCCGTGAAAGGGATAGCGCGTCGCAGACGAGGACTTCAAATGATCCATTGTTGAGGCAGGCAACACGTATTTTTGCAGCCTACGACAAGAACCGCGACCAGCGAGTTTCGTTTGATGAGTGGTTGGCGATGCGAGAGGGTGAGATGACATCCGAACGCCGCGCTCGTGAAATGAGATTCTTTTCACAGCAAGCGGGTGATGACCGGATGATTACCCTGGAAGAGTTTCATCGCGGGATGGTGGCACGACAACGCGGATCTGCTCCGCGCGAGGGAGGCAAACGCGATGGCGAGGCTCGATCCGGTGAAACGCGTGATCAGGATTCTCGTGAGAGCGTAAAATGAGATACGGGTGCACGCGAGAGTGCGAAGCGTGATCGCGACGACGAATAGTTGGCCTTAAGCATTCAGACCAAGCATACAGTCGGGCGTGCATGCGTCGTGCTCCAAAATACTCAGTTTCCAGATCTGGATGTCGGGCTTGTCTGGCAGAGATTCGTTCTAAAACCAGCCGAATTCATGATTTGGTTTCGGTTGATACTGTGGACTGAGTACCGAGAATCTCGATGGAGTGCCTCGTATTCATTTGCTGTTGCCCCGAAGTGTCTTTCGAAAAAAATCCGGAATTAGCGCGCCGGAGGTGGTTCTTGAACCACTAGATTGAATAGTTATGGGCAACTTTTCTAAAACGATTGTGGCAGTTCCTGCTGATGAAGCTAATCAAGAATGGCTTTGTGATTTGTCGGATGCTGACCTGCTCGATGCATGGGCGCGAGATCAGTTGCGGCCGGCGCTCGCTGAATTGATTACGCGATATAGCGTGATGGTATTGTCGGTCTGCCGACGAGGTTGTGCACGAGAAGTTGATGTTGAGGATGCTTTTCAGACAACGTTTTTATATTTGGCTCGCAATGCTGCATCGATTCGGCATCCCGAACGACTCCCTGGGTGGTTGCAGCGTGTGGCTCAGCGATCAGCCGTTGCTACGTGGAAAAAAAATCGTCTTCGATTTAAGCCACTTGGTGATCGACCCGCCGCTGTCGAAGATCCACTTGATCAACTGACTCATCGGCACGAGTCAGTTGTGTTGGATGAAGAGTTGTCTGATCTGCCCGAAAAATATCGTGCGGTTATTGTATTGCACCATTACGAGTCGCTGACGGTACCGGACTTGGCAGTTCACTTTGATACGACCGTGGGTGCGATCCGTGGGCGTCTGCAGCGTGGCAGGAAAATGCTTGCGGCACGCCTCAGGCAACGAGGTCTGATGCCGGCGGTTGCTTACGCCAGTGTGACAGCAGGAAGTGTACAAAACGTCGACGCAGCGGAAGCCGTATCGAGACTACTCACAACGATGGAAGGCGGGGAATTGCCGGATCCACCCATCGACTCTTTTCTTCTCAAGCCTCTTCTCTCTGAAGGAATTTCAAAGATGCTATTTCTATCCAAAAGTATGTTGGTTGGTGGAGGTCTCACACTTCTGTTGTGCATCGTTTCCGGTGATGGTCATCAAGCAATTTTGACCGATGATGAAAACCGACCTCGCACAATCCAGTTAATGCCGCAGACCTTGGGTCAAGACAGCGGTGATTCCGATGTAGCGCTCGAAATTGGTAGCGGTGCCTCACCCAAAGACCCAGCTGGGAAGAGCAGCGGAAACAGGATGGAAGGTAGGCCTGACGTGGGTATGGGTGGCGGCGGTATGGGTGATGGCAGGTATTCGGGAACACTTCAGAAAAACCTGCTTGATGCTTGGAAATTGGACAGCAAGACGGCAGAAAGTGTTCGGGAGGCTTTGGATAGCAGCTACACATTCGAAATTGATGTGCCGCTTTCAGGTTTGAGCAAAACTCTTAGTGACTTGACTGGTCAGCCCATCTTGTTGAATCAGCGTGCCGTCAAACAAGCGAATCAGGATTTGGACATACCAATCAAATACTCGAGGGAAATGACACCTCTTCGGACTGCCATGCGGCAAATGTTGCGACCTCTGTATCTGCGGGCGAGTATCGAGAACGATGGTATCGTGATTACGGCTGACCATGCTGCGCTTGCCAAGGAAGGAATTGGAACTGATGCATGGCTCAACGTCGATGACGAGATGGAGCGAGATTTGTCAGCGAAGCTTCAGCAGAAAGGCGTTTTTGAATTCAATGATCTACCTTTAAGCGAGTGCATAAGCAGTTTAGCGGCCAAATTCGATCTCAAAATGATCATTCGTGAACTTGACTTGGAGGACATTGGATTGACGGCCAACGAGCCCATTACCTTGTCGCTTGTCGACATCACGCTGGGAGATGCGTTAAACGAACTCCTTTCATCTCTGGATTTAACCTATACGTTGACGGGTGGTCTCGTAGCCATTACGTCGCAAGAGGCAGCAGAAGAGCGATTGCCTAGCCGGATTTACTGGCTGGATGGTACGGGACTCACGCACCAACAAGCCAGTGCGATCATTCAAGCGACCGTGAAGCCAGACCTTTGGCAAAGCGTAGGTGGCCCCTCAAGTATTTCGGAATTCATCAACCCTCGCGCTGGGTTAGTGATTTCAACGACTTACGCCTGTCACAAAGAAATTGAGCGGATCATGGATACTGTACGGCAGTCTCAGTTCCGTTCGGATCCGAATTTGGAGTTCTTTGTACCGTTAGTGCCGAGTAATCACATGGGCATGGGTAGCTTGCACTTCTGAGCTAGTTGTTACGACTACCGACTTTTAAGTTGAACGCTCTGAGTGTGTCGCAGCGATGATGGTGACCATCGCATTCGTCTGTTTTCAGACACAGTGGGGACATGCTATCAGCAAGAATATTCCATGCTGGTTCAGGTTGTTTTCGCCTGCTAAAGCTCCCGGCAAATTTGGCAAATTAATTTCGTGTAAGTTCAATGATCAGGAACTTCCTTTTTTTTCGGCAGATAGTGATCCAAGTTGCGAGATCGCAGTCGCGATAAGAACCCCCAAACCGCAAGTTGCCGAGAAAGTGGGGATAGTGATTGGAGGTGGCAAAACATCACCGTTCAGTTGGCCATTGATGAGCCACAAAAAATTTGCCAGAAAGAACGAGAGTAAGAATCCTGCCAGCACCATGAAGGAAAGCGTGCGACTGTGCATGATGGGGACACCTGTCTTGCCCAGAACGGCGCCGAGGATGGCACCCAGACCCGCGCATAACAGCGCGGGAGTGATGTATCCCGCCAAGAAAAATAGCAGGAAAGCCCCGGGGGTTTCGAGGACACCAGTGAGACCGTGATACAGCCAGTACAGTGTTAAGAATATCGGTCCTATCATGGAGGATAGCCAACCCACGATCAGTGAATGGGTAAGCTTGTTTTTTCCATTACTGCAGCAGGTGTCGCATGACTCGGCGCCGGAAATCTCTGCTGTTTTGTAAGGGTTGATCTCTGTCATTCGTGGTCACACTCTTCCGAGTGTGTTGCGAGATTACTTTCGGTGTTTGATTTATCGATTGGACTGTTAAGATAAGTTCGCAGTATCGCAGATTGGGACAAGTCCCGATCGTGCACGGGAGCAAATTGAATGAACAGTAACTGATCCGGTGGGGTATCTGGTGTAGTGAAGGTTCCTGCGATCTCCCAAAGCTGATTTCTGTCCATCGATTTGACACTTGCCTTGTTGCAGGTCGACTGCCTTTTGGGATCAGTTATCTCCGCGTCGCTTCGGTGCAACGTATGCATCGAGTGCAGTGGCTAAATCGGTCGTCTGCTGTTTGGTTAAGCGTTGTTTGGATTGTTCAATCATGGTGATGAAGTAGCCACATTCCTTTTCGGTAATCGGGCAACCAATATTGCCTTGCGGGCTATCTGAGTTGATGATTTCATCACCAGCACTATCAAGAATCGTTATCCAAGGCAGTCCAGAATTGGCACCGTGCCCCAGCTTGGTTGCGGCTTGCTTGCCATTTTGCATGTCTTCAACATCAATTTTGAGAATAATGAAGTCCTTCTCAATCAGCTCTGAATTCTTTTCGAGGAACTCCTCGAGGACTTTGCACCAGCCTCACCATGTGGCACCTAGATGAACCAGAACTCGCTTATTATCGATTTTTGAAGTGGCAATAGTTTCATTCAATAACTCAATTGCGTTGACTGCGGATAAGGTGTTTTCGATGCTCGAATTATCGGGAGTGACTGGTTGCTGTGTTGGTACTTGGGCTTCGGGTAAGTCGGATTCTGGTGCCATTGCCAGCTGCGGTGCGGGGGTGCACCCAGCGAGAATCAGCAGGGCGGTGGCAGCGTGAAGTGGCATCTTCATGGGGCTGTTTCGGGTTGTTAGAAAGAGGGATTGTTTTCGGCCGAGCAAAAATTCGACCGCTGTCTGGGGTCGTCGACTATCGGAATGCGTCTCTTACATGGGGTTTGCTAAGCACCACTACTGCCCAAATGCCAAACGGGATGCCGAGTAGGCAACAGGGACCGACAAATGGGATTATGGCTACGATTGCTGCAGCTTTTGCGACGCCATAGTTTGTCATGTTCTTCATTTTGATGGCACCAATCAAAATGAACGTCGAGCTGATTACCAGTATCACTCCCCAGATGCTCCTCACAATGAGTTGCAGCGAAACATCGCCCAGCCTTGTCAAAAAAAACACGTCAGCAATCAGTCCCAAGGTTCCAAGGCTCAATCCAATGATAGACACCACCATTAGTGCGACGGCGGGTGCCTTGATCTCATTAGGGTGCTTCGCTTGACCGAATGTCTTCGTGGGAGAAATGTGCGAGGGGGCGACGTATGGGTTCGACATGGGCTATTTTGATATCGAGATACGGGAGCGAAAGCGTAGAGAGAAGTGTGTGGGTTTTTCTGAGTTCGATTTGTTTCATTGCCGGACAGGCAAGTTCACTTTTTTAAAATGGAGTGAGTTTGCGCCGAGCCAAATGGCTTCCAATGATTCTCATCGGTATGCATGCAAGTATAAGGTTCAGAAGAATGAACCACAGCGGGCCTCCCCCGATGGCCCCACCAGTAAGAAAAAATACAACGATGATCAGGGAAAAGCTCATCGGGTGGCTTACGATGAGCCGAGCGTCAATCGCAGCACCGGCGAGTGTGACGAGAGCGTGAGCAAGAAATGGAAAAATGAAGGTTGCAGGTGTCAGTGAGTTGATGTTCTTCTGAAGATTGTCGACATCTGACGTGCCCACTTCGATTGGATTCGCAATGACATAGGCTCCGACGGTGATAAGACCATTGCTCACAAGACTTTCAGCGAAAAATCATGCGATGTCGGCGAGCGTGTTCAGTGCAAATATTTTCATGCTTGTTGCTCTCCAGCCCAGAACAATGCCTGTTGCGAACCAATGTACCGTGTTGATGGAACTGGTGTTTAAAAGCCAACAATGGATTTGTGGGCGGACGTCACGACTTCTTTCATATGATCAAAACTTAGCGTGCCAATGTCGTCGCTCATTTGATGATAGTGAGGGTTGCGCAGGAAGGATGTATCGTTGATCATCAATGCTGGGATGTCGAATTCCCAGTAACTTCGTTGGTCCGACATTCCAGCGAGGCTTTCAATCATGGGGTGATCGATGATCTGCACGTCGATCCCAGTGTTGGTTTTCATGAGTTCAAAAACCCTTTGGTTGAATTCATGATATTTCTGTTTGCCAACAACGGCGATGAAGTTCGCTTTTTGTGGGTAGGCTGCCTTCAAGCGTGGGTCGGGATAAGGTTGATCGTCATCATTGAAAAACCCGATCATCTCAAAATTGATCATGCCAATCAAATCATCTTTTTGATCCTTGACCGATTTCGCGTGTACATAGGATCCCATTTCATGAGTGCCATAATAGGGCGGTTCTTCGAGACTGAACGCGACAAAGTCGATACGGTAGTCAATTGTTGGCTGTCCCTCAGCAACAAGTCTCGCTGATTCCAGCAGCCCTGCGACAGCACTGCCATTGTCATCTGCACCTGGCTGGTCCCCAAATACATCGTAGTGAGCACCCACGATGAGACGACGTCTCTTGCCCGAGTTGTAAGACGCAATCACATTACGATAGTTCAGATCACCGGCCTCGAATGGCTGCTCACTCACTTGCAAGCCATAGCTCGAAAATTCCTGCTTCATGTAGTCACAGACACGATCCAACGATGCGGTATTAAGATGATTTCGAAAGGGCCTAAGGCTGGTCAGAAAATCGACGTGCTGGTAGAGCAATGTTTGATCAGCTTTCATGGAAAAATGAGTGTCTGATGCTGCTGTAAATGGTAACGCGGTTGGAAGTGGGAATGGGATTGTACATCTGGCTGTTTAACCATCTGTTTCAATTACTTGTAAGTGCTGTGCTTGTGAGTCTGCTATTTCGTGGGTTGGACTCAATCTGGGAGTGCGTCATTAAGGTTTCTGAGTGCTGAATAAATCGCGGTCGTTATTTTGGCGGGTTGGCTACCTTGTGTGTTGCACATGACGACGATTCCATGCCTGCCGTTTGGATAAACGACCATTCGTGTGCGGGTTTCATCCTGAGATCCATTATGCGAAATCTTGAGCGAGTTGCCGCTGTTGGATACCACGACTCCCAGGCCATAACTTGATTCTTTTCCATCAGTGGTGGTTTGGCGAGTCCACATTGCCGTGGACATCGCCTGGTCAATGAGCGTTGAGTTCGCAAGTGCGGTGGCGAATTTGGCAAAGTCTTTAACATTCGATTTGTAGCCCCCCGCACCATGTTTCCAGAAGTGGGGAGAATCGGGTACTTCTGCAGGTTTCCCATCTAGGATTTCGTAAGCCCGTGTCCAGTTGGCTTGCTGGTTTGCATGAAGATCAAGTTGAAAAGAGGTTAGGTTGAGTGGATTGATGATCCTGTCTTCCAGTTGCGCACTGATGGGTTCATTGCCCGCTGCTTGAACAACCGCGCTAAGCAACACATAAGCGTAGGATGAATATCCGGTCTGCGATCCGGGTTCAAAACGAAGAGGTGACAGGGTGAATCGACTGATGCTTTCAATCGGATCGAGTTCGTCCAGCAGGTAGGATTTCCCTGCCTTATTAGCTGCTTCTCTTGAAGAGATCACTGTACCGTTGGAATAGTGTGGAATTCCGCTTTGATGACACAGCAGTTGCCGGGTGGTGATTGGCTGAAGTTGATCTGGTAGGTTCGGGCAGTATGACACAATTGCTTTATCGAGATTCAGGTCGCCATTTTGGACTAGTTGCAGAGCAGCGATTGACATCAGCGGTTTAGAATTTGAGGCCCAATTGAAAATCGTGTCATCAGTCACTGGCGTGTGCGATTTTATGTCGGAACACCCATAGCCTTTGGTGTAGATGACCTGTGCATCCTGAATGATGCCAATTGCGATGCCGACAATATTTTGTCTCTTCATTTCAGCATTCACAGCCGCATCAACCATCTCACCTTGGATGAAACGACCTTGGCAAATACCCTGTTGCGGGACTGTCATCAGTATCAGGAGCAAGAACATGCCATGAATCACACGATGTGGACCATCGTGGTGAAATGACAATCGTTGGTGAGCCGTTAGAGGCTTGGGCTGTGATGTGTTGGGTTGGTAGGTCACTCTAACTTTACCCATTCGGCATCGTCGTTGAGTTGGGCAAATGAGTTGGCATATTCGGCACGACGAAATTCATAGTCAACGCTATCACCATACGCTGTAATATCAAAGGCAGGGGGTCGAAAGATTGAGAGGATGAAAACAGGCAGTGCGGCAACGAGAATCAGTCCTGCTGCCACCCATTTACCAAGGGGTTCTGGCGCAAAGTTGGCAACTTGCGGCCACACGAAGGTCATGATTAATCCTGCCACCGCGATGCTTGCCAAAATACTGTAGATCTTGCGCTTGCGGATTTGAGCGGTGCAACGTTGACAACAGGGAACGTGAACGGTGAAAACTTTCCCAAACACCATCAGGATAGAAGTCAGCAGCCCAATTGTGTGGGTGCGCACTTGAATCGTGTTGCCATTTGTGCTGAGATCACACTGGACACAACGCGTGGGAAACTGAGCGTCGTGATTGCGTGGCAGATTTACATCAATGCTCAGGGGCATGACGCGAGGTTTCCTGATCTGTTGGAATCATTGTTGAGAATCTGTGCTGCGTTATTCAGTTTCAGTTTTAAATAACTGAAAGCCACGTTTGAGGTAGTTTTCAAGTGCATGCTTGTGGTCGTTACTGCAGGTGTGTACCCAAACTCGTCGTGTGTCGGGATTGAGCCAAGCAGATTCGATTGCGGCTGTGAGCATGATGCTACCTAGTCCTTGACCAATGAATTCGGGCAGGAGTCCGAAATACATGATTTCAACATTACCATCGTGTTGTGAGTCCAATTCAAAATATCCTGCACGTTCTCCTTTCCAGAACCCGAGCCAAGTATTCATTGTGGTACTACCAACATATTGGCTCCACTGGCTATCGTCCCACATTAAACGGTCTGTCCAATGCCACGCGGACCCAACATCCCGATAGAGTTGCCGATTCAGTGCTGGGTCTGCTGGTTGCACCATAACGATGTTGAAATCGGCTGAATGCTGTTTGTGTACCAACGCATGTCGATCGAGCATCTCCAAGTGGAATATCTTTATCACATCTTCCGACATTGATACTTCATTTTTTGTTGGAAAGGTTGCTGACAACGAAAGCATTCCATCGTGTTTCAGCTATTCGGTCGTTCGCTTGTTTCTTCAAGAATTGACTCGATACGAACAAGAGAGTCTCGTATCTCTGTCAGCAGCGAGTTGCTGTCAGAAAAACCAATTTCATCGAGGGATTGCGATGGGCTGACTGAAGACTTCGCTGCTGCCTGCGCTTCCCGCTGGTTTAAGACAGCTTCTCGAAATCCCGGTGCATTAACGATTCCTGTCAGCGAAACAAGTGATCCGTCTCCCGATTGTCCGGCAGTCTCGACAGTTAGGGTGTGCAGTTCGAAAAATCGCATGATCGGTCCCTGAACCATTCCCATGTCGGTGATCTTTTCAAGTGGGATCGTCTTTTCAACCCGGATGAAAATTCCTTTCCGGACCTTCAGAGCTTTGTCGGTCAAGATGCATTCCATGCGGTCCAAATAGCGTTTTGTCATTGCAGTGCCAATTGGGAACCACAGCAGCAATAGTGGGATGCCAACGACCGTGACCGTCAGTAAAATGGCACCGCCAAGAAGCCAATAGACACAGACTTTGGGATTGAATTCCGCTTCGCGAATATCTTGTTCTGATGACATGAGTTCCGACTCGATCGATGTTTGGGAGTACGTTTGGCTACAGGAGATGCAGGTTGTGAATAGTATGACGGATCAATGAAAAAGTTGTGTCTCGAAGTCGAACAGCAGTCTAGCATTTGCAGACTGGTCGGCGTGGCTTGATGCGAGCGTCTAGAAACAGGATGATTTGTGATTCATTCAGCAGGTGCGAATCGCGAGAGCGTGCAATTTTATGTGAGAGATAGTCGCTCGTGGTTGAGAAAAAGTCGTGCGATATTCAAGTTCGATGTTTGCCGGCGAGCGATTCGATGATGCCAAGGTGTACCAGATGCTAGCAATCGCCGTTGCAAATTAGGACACCATTGCTCCTGCACGAATCGTGCAGGTCGCAGATCATTTTGGTGCTTGGATTAGCCGGTTTTCAGTGATCTTGTAGTTCGAATCAGGAGTCTGTTTCTTGGTGGTTTGAGTACGACTTCAGATGATTTAAAGCGATTTGATCTGGACTGTGGAATGCGGCATTATCTATTTAGGTAAGTAATCACGGCATTTTGTATGCTTGTTCGACATACATGATTTTCCGGCATTTTCCATATCGCTCTGAAGAAATTCTCGACGATTCGGCGCCAACAGTTCAACGATCACCAGTTTTCCACTTGTCACCGAGAATCGTGTAATGGGACGCATCGTTAGCAGATCTTCGCTCAAGACTCCTGTGGCGATGTTCATCTTCAATCGACGTGATGTAACGGCTCGAGTTTTTGCAGAAGTACGGCGTGCCCAACCAGAGCAGTTATTTCTTATCAGTGATGGCGCGCGATCTGACCGACCCGGTGAGGAACGTCAGGTTTCGTTGACCCGCGAGATCGTGACCGACATTGATTGGGAATGCGATGTAAAAACTTTATTTGCTGATCGAAACATGGGCTGTAAAACGCGAGTTTCGAGTGGATTGGCGTGGGTGTTTGAGCAGGTAGAAGACGCAATCATTCTTGAGGATGACTGCCTACCACACCCTAGTTTTTTCGGTTATTGCCAAGAACTGCTTGATCGCTATCGTGATGATGAGCGGATTGGTGCGATTAGCGGCAACAACTTTCAAGAAGGGGTGAGTCGCACGCCTCACAGTTACTACTTTTCGAAGTATTTCCACTGTTGGGGTTGGGCCTCTTGGCGGCGGACGTGGCAAAACTTTGATTTGAATTTTCAAACATGGCCATCCTTTCGAGATCAAGGTGGATTGTTGACCGTTGCCGATTCACCCACGGAGTCTTGGTACTGGACACGTCTTTTTAACGAACAATACTCAGGTGATACGAAAGTCAGTAGTTGGGCTTATCCGTGGCTCTACAGTGCGTGGGCTCAGAATGCACTCACGATTTTGCCAGACGTCAATCTGATCAGTAATATCGGATTTTCAGGTGAAGGAACTCATTGTACAGATTCGGATTCCGAGTTTGCCAATATGGATGTTTATGATATTGGGACTCTGCAGCATCCTGAGACTGTTTTTCGTAGCGTTGAAGCTGACAAAGTTTCATTTGGACGCAAGTACTACCGCGATTCTATTTCTCGTCGAGCACGCCGGTTGTGCCACCAAGTGTTTGCAGGTGGCGGGAAAGCAGCGGCCTAATGAGATGATTTTCTTCGTCAAGAGACCTGCGGTTGAGCGTTTCGTATCTTGAAGAATGGTTCAGAAGTGAATGAACTAATGATGTGTTGAAAATTACGTCAGCTGTGGATCATAACAGGCCAACGCATGCGTAAGGCTAGTTACCCTGAAAGGCCTCGTTATCGAGCCACTGAGTCATGGTATTGAATACTTCGTGTGCGTTGATGATGTGATGAGCAGAAAAAAGGATGCGTTTCTTTTGTGGGCTACCCAAGTCTGTGAACATGGGATTCTGAGAAGTTTCGACTGGAAACACTTGATCTGATGTTCCATTCATCATCAGGATGGGTTGTTTCACTTCGGGGGTAAAGTGAAAGGCCTGAATTTCGGGACGGCTTTTGTGGTGTGGAATGTAGCCTCCCGAAAGCAGTACAGCTGCGCGATAACGGGTATCAGTCGCCAGAGCCATGGGTCCGCGAAGAGCGCCCTGGCTCAAACCAAAATAGACGAGTCGCTTGGGGTCGACATCATTGCGTGTCAGCAGATAGTCGACCACTCGTGAGCCATCTTTAGTCACTGCAATGTAGTTATCTCTCGCTCGAATGGGTGTGTTTTCAAATTGTTGACCCAAGGTACTGCCCGACCATCGTTCATAAGTTCCTTGATAGACGGGGAAGCAGACGATCCTGCCGCTGTCTGCCAATCGCTTCAGTAAACTGACATGAGGCTCGTTTTCCAGCTTGAGTTCCCGACCATTTTCCCATGCAGTGACTCCCGGAACGAAGATGATGGTCTCCATTTGACCCGCGGCATCATTGGGTATCAGAAGATGTACCTTGAAACGTTCGTTGTTGTAGGGGGCGGTAATCTCAGCCACATCATGACGAACCTGATTATTTGCACCTGCAATGATATTCGCCGACCCAATGATGGGGCGCAGTGGTAAATCGTGGTCATAAAGATACATTGCACGAAGGCTTTGAAATGGTTCACGCTCTGGCCCCAATTCAAGACTTTTGGGTTTCGCTATACTTGCCAGCCCCTCCGCCGAAGGCTCAGATCCCTCCGGGTATCGAACGCATCGGAACCCATTTTCCAAGCTGCGGTCCCACGGGGAAAGGCTCATCCTCATGCTGAACGAGTAGTGGGGTGAGTTCCAGTCGCCACCGAGGATGTATCGTTTGCCTTCGTCGTCGGCGGTCTGACACCATTCTCTGGCATTGCCTGCTAGATCCAACGCGTCGAAACGTCCGACACCGGTCATCGTTCCGCAAGGTCTGGGACCAGCACTGAGAAAATTGCCAGCTGCTGCCATGATGCCTGGTTGGTCTGAGTCGGCAGCCCATTTCCAGTGATGCAGGGTTGGCAAGTGCTTGGAGCGGTACTTGGCGTACGCACATGCTTCAAACCAGCTGATACCTCCTACTGGGGATGTGGAGTTACCTTTGGGGTAGCGACCATTTTTCCAGCCAGCAGGACCGGGTTCCCCAGTCAGGTCGGTGAATAAACTCATGGCTTGCTGCCATGGAATGGTTTCCCCTTTCTGCTCGAACTGAATTCCCTCCCAGAATGAGGGATTCTGATAGCCACCTGCATCGACAAATGTCTGGAAGTCTTCGTTTGAAACTTCGAGTCGGTCGATCCAGAATTCATCGATTGGCACCCCATCTTCTTTTTCGTTGTTGTAGATCCAAACCATCCCAGCAAGTTGTGTTTCTTGGGGGACAAGATAGCTACACGAAAAGGTCTCAAACGCTTTTGGTACTTTCAGCTGTATGTCCCGTGAGACGTAGCCTGATTTTTCAAAACGTATCCGGATTGGCCCTCTTGGTAGTTTGACATTCGTGAGGGGCGTTCTACCAAGAGTCATCCATTGATCTTTTTCAGATGCGGCATCACGAATTTTGACACATGTGTCGGCGGGGAGTTTATCGAAGCTGGTTGTCAACATGAGATCATTCATGATTTCTTCGAATAAGGCATCTGCTTTGATCCGAGGCTCGAGTGCTTGTATCATTTGATACGCGATGACTGTCTGCTGGTCGTTAATCAGTTCTCGGATTTTGGGAGCAACAATCTCCCTTGCTTCTTGAAGTTGTTTTGCCTGCTCCTGTGATTTATTCAACTCGATTGATGTCTGCGCGAGTTGTAATTTTTGGTGTCTACGTTCGGTACTTTGGATGTAGAAGACGAGTCCTGTCAGCGATAACACAATGGCCATCGCCAGCGTCACAAGAAATGCAATGACTTGGTACTTGCATCTCCGGACAAACAGTTTGGTCCTCCGAATGATTGAGGGCGGTTGAGCTTGGATTGGCAGATTGTTCTGCAACCGTTCGATGTCATCCGAAAACGATTTGGCTGTTGCGTATCGATTGTCAGGATCTTTCTCCAGTGGTTTTGCAACAATCCAATCAAGCTCGTGTTCAAGCTGTTTGCAGAGTGAGTTCGGTGTCGCTTGCCGGTTGTCAGCAATTTGTTGAAGATTTTCGGAACTGTGAATAACGCGGCTCAGGCGAGGGGGAACCCTCTCACGTGTCACGGCTAGATGTTCTTCGAGAATTTCAGCGATCTCGAACTCGTGTGCCAGAGGTATTTTACCACCCAGCAGCTCATGCAAAATCACTCCCAGGGTGTAGATATCAGATCGGGTGTCTACATTCTGCTGTTTCGCGCCGGCCTGCTCCGGGCTCATGTATTGCAGGGTCCCGATGATTTGATCCGCTTGCGTGAGCGGATTTTCAGACTGTGGACCCCAGTCATGCATCTTTGCGACTCCAAAGTCGATGATCTTTGGAACCGGTTCGTGATTGTATTCAGTGACCAGTATGTTTGAGGGTTTAAGATCACGATGGATGATTCCTCTGTAATGTGCGTGCTGAACCCCGTGGCAGACTTGTTGGAAAAGTTCAAGACGCGTTTTAATTGTCAACTGGTGATCATCGCAATATCGCGTGATCGGTATGCCATCAATCCATTCCATGGTTACGAATGGTTGACCGGTAGTGGTTGAGCCGGCCGAATAGACGGCTGCAATATTCGGGTGGTGAAGTGTTGCCATGTAGCGACGTTCGGATTCGAACCGCTCAACAGCTTGCTGATCAAACTGGGCTGTCCGCAGCAATTTTAAGGCGACTTTGCGGCGAATTGGTTCCAACTGCTCTGCCAAATAAACCATGCCCATTCCACCTTCCCCAATTTTCCGGAGAAAGCTGTAACCGGGAATGTCAGGCAGCGGGGAATCATTTGCAAGCGTCGCCTTGTGGCGTGATTGATCCTGTGCTTTGTCGAGCAGGGAACAGGGTTCTTGATCGGCGATCAATAGAATCTGTAATCGCGTTCGCAATTCTGTGTCCGTACCGCACACTTGGTCGAGATAAACAGATCGGAGACGTTCCGATTCTATTTCCGTGGCAATTCGGAAGATTTGATCTTCGTCGACTGTCGACATGAATTTATTCTCCCAGCCAGTTCACCGACTTGTTGGTGAAACAGAAACACATCATGACCAAGAGACAGTGCGATGAATGACAGCGGATCTAACAGTAAAAAACATGATTGAAAGCTCATTTACTGCCCAAAGTCGGTGGATACCCCTCCATCGCGACCTTCAACCAGGCCCGCGCGTAGCGCCAATCCTGATCAGCGGTTGAGGTAGAAATTGCCAGCACATCGGCAGCTTCACGATTGGTTAGCCCCACAAAGAAACGTAATTCAACCAATTTGGCTTTTCGCGGATGAGTCTCGGTGAATGCTATTAATGCTTCATTTAGTGTTAGGATTTCTGCTGGGCTCGAGGTGAATTCCTGCTCAATATCATAGCTGGCAACCCGACTGAATTCTCCACCACCTGTCTCTTATACACATCTCCGAGCCCACGAGACCGAGGCTGATCT
>OJCR01000637.1_pt1 | contig 15526 bp, 15 predicted proteins | sample 1591611 | NCBI WGS metagenome assembly OJCR01 (sample SAMN05416815, study PRJEB24817) | seawater metagenome | isolation source: Sea water | place: Canada:Atlantic | collected 2013-07
CGAGATCAGCCTCGGTCTCGTGGGCTCGGAGATGTGTATAAGAGACAGTCTCTAACCCTTGTCTCGGAGGATTTACGGAAAAACTTGACCCAGAGAGCCAAAGCGAGCATCAAAAACAAACCAATCCCCATCACGATGGCCATGTCATCGAACCATCGAATTTCCTGGGTTCCCGAATCCGGAGTCGGAATGCTAGATCCCATCCGATGAATATCGGACTGTGCCAGGAACCATATTGATCTCAATTCTATCATGAAAAAGTTTTTTAACACGTGGGAGTTAGGTTGTCTAATCCTGATTTTGAAATCTAGTCCGAATCAAGCTCGAGTTTCAACTGGTGCATCCTGTAACGCAAGTCATGGGGTTTCAACTGAAGCGTTTCAGCAGCGGTTTCAATATTGAAATCTGTTGCTGAAAGTTTCTGCAGGATAATATCTCGTTCGGTCTCTTTTAATTGCTCTTCGAGGGATGCGTCGGACTTTGCCCCGGAAGGTTCTGAATTTCCCAGACGCGATTCCACTTTGAAATCCGGAAGGCTCGAGGGCTTAATTTGCTCTCCTGTTTCCAGAATAACGCACCTTTCGATTGCATTTCTCAGTTCACGCACATTTCCGGGCCAGTGGTGCGTGCGAAGGAGGCTTGTTGCCTCGTCTGTGAAATCATCGATCGTTTTATTCATCGTCATCGAAAAAAACTTGAGGAAATGCTTTGCTAAAGTAATCACATCCTCTCCCCTCTCCCTAAGAGCGGGTGGAGTGAATTGAACCACATTCAGACGATGGAACAAATCTTCCCGAAACTGATTTCCACGAATGGCTTGAACGATATCTCTGTTTGTAGCGGCAATGAGTCTTACATCGACCTGTAATTCCTGGTTACCTCCAACTCGAGTGAATGTTCCATCCTCTAAAAAACGCAACAGCTTGGCCTGCAGAGGGCGGCTCATGTCACCAATTTCATCAAGAAAAACTGTTCCCCCATCGGCCTCTTCCATACGCCCTACTTTATTTTTAATGGCACCAGTGAAAGCTCCTTTCTCGTGACCAAAGAGTTCACTTTCCAGAAGTTGGTCTGGAATGGCAGCACAATTGATGCGCGTATAGCTTTCCTCTCTTCTCTGACTGAGTGCATGGATGGCTCCAGCGATGAGTTCTTTACCGGTTCCGCTCTCTCCTAGAACCAGAACGGTGGCATTTGTGGGGGCGACTGTTTTGATCAGTTCCCTCATGGAATTTATACCTGCGGATTCTCCGATGATTTTTTCCAAGCCAAAGGAGGTTTTACTGGCATTTTTCAATGCCAGGTTTTCTTGAATGAGTGCATGCCTCTCGGCGCATCGAGCCACTGCGTGCAGTAATTCCTCCGGGGCAAATGGCTTTGCCAGGTAATCAATGGCACCCGACTTAATTGCTTCAACAGCGAGTTTCGGTGTGGCATAAGCTGTAATCATCAAAATGGGAAGATCAGGTTTGCCCTTGGACATCTCCTTGAGAAATTCATAACCACTCATCCCTCCCAGCCGAGCATCTGTAATGACAAGAAAGCATGGCTCCGTCTTGAGCATTTCAAGCGCTTCCTCTGCTGATTCTGCGGCTATTGTTTCATAGCCCTCATCTTTCATGACGGTTGCGAGCGAAATGCGCATATTTTTCTCATCATCAACGATGAGGATGGGGGGTAGATTTTTGTTCATCCCGGATTTCTTTGCAATTTGATCAACGTTCGAGCGGGGAACTGTAGTATGAACTTGGTGCCTTCGCCAAGCTGTGATTCTACCTTTAGATGTCCTCCGTAAATTTCTACATTGTGTCTGACGATGGCCAGGCCCAATCCGGTTCCTTTTTCTTTGGTCGTGAAATAAGGTTCAAAAACTTGATCCAATAACTCTTGCGACATTCCTGGACCGCTATCTTCAATGGTGACGAGGATTGAATAACCCTCACCGGCTGAGGCTGTCAGTTTAATTTTGCAATTTTCAGGTATGGCCTCTCTTGCATTCTGAAGGATGTTGACCATGATTTCACTGAAATGCCCTCTCTGCATAAAAACTTTTGGAAGAGCGGGTGCGTAGTCGCGTTCAATTTTCATCTTGAAATCTGCTGCCTCTGGAAAAACTTGTTCAACGGCTTGATCCATTTCTTCTGGAATATTCAAAGGTTCGACAGAACCTTCCGCAAGTTGGGCGAAACCCATGAGGTCGGTGATGATGCGGTCGGATCGGTGGACTTCCTCTCTGATCAGGTGGATTTGCTGCGTAATCGTTTTTCCCTCTTTAACCGTTCTTTGCAAGGTAAAGGCAGCATTGTTGATGATTCCGAGCGGGTTCTTTAACTGGTGGGCTATCTCAGCTGCTAGTCTGCCTGTGGCCTGAAGCTGCTCTTGACGTATTTTGAATTCTCTTGACTCATCCTCAGCCCGTCTCTGCTTGTCAAACAAGGTTTGAAAGCCGTAGCACCACAAGGTCATGGTACCCAGAATCACCAGTCTCAAAACAAAAGAATCGGTGTTGGTATTCACGGATTCCAATTCGACTCTGGCTATCGCAACATCCGTCAGCCCTGCCATCATGAAGCAAATGACGGTCAGTGTGTTTACGGTGATCTGGGTCGTTGGAGCGTATATACTTAGAGCATTGCGAACGATCAAGAGCAAGAAAAGCCAGAACAGCAAGCTTTGAAATCCTCCTGTTACCAGCGTCAGAGCAGAGAGGAAAAGCATATCTAGGACGCTGATGGCAAGGACAATCAGTTGATTGAACCAAAGTGGAAGCTGCCTCATTCCCGCAATCATGATTCCACAGCCTATGTTGAGGAAGGTGTAGATAATGAAAAACTGGCGCACAATGGTCAAAGCTACCTCGCGGGTATTGGCCACATCGTGTACCCAGTTTGAAAAAAACAGGTAGTAGCCAAGTAGTAGAAGTAGGCAAGCTTTGACGGGTAGCCCAAAGTCGCACTCAACTGTTTTGATGCGGCTTGCGATGCGTTTGCTTTCCACATCCCGGTTTTTTTCCAGATGAGGCCAGCGTTTTTTGAAGAAACTTGCTAATCGATCGAATGACATGGCGCGAGATCAGGACATTGGATCTATGCTAGCAATTCCAATGCCTTATCTACGATTTCATGGGTTTTCCACAACCTGCCGACACCTTCGTAACCGCATGATAACATACCCTCCTCAGGGCCAATAAATTGAGCTCCTCGTGCAGCCAAGGTGCTGACGTGTGCTTGAGTGGCGGGGTGCTGCCACATTTTACCGTTCATGGCAGGAGCGAGAAGGACTTTTGCCTCTGGATTCAAAGCGAGTGCAACGCATGTCAGTGCATCGTTTGCCAATCCCAGTGATAAACCAGCTATTGTCTTTGCTGTGGCGGGCGCGACTAAAAGCAGGTCTGCCTCATCTGCTAAACGAATATGCGCAGGTTTCCAACCATCTTCCTCGTCATATGAGTCGGTGATGACGGGGCGGCGTGAAAGTGTTTTGAACGGCAGAGGAGTGATGAATTTTTGTGCATCCTGAGTCATTATGACCGTGATTTGATGTCCTTTTTTGGTGAGTTCGCTGGCAATATCAATGGCTTTGTGAGCAGCAATTGAGCCTGTGACACCGAGTGCGATCTTCTTGCTCATTTTTTCCTATGCGTTTTATTAAGTCAATTTTCCAACGCATTTTGAATCGCAGCGGGAAGCTGTTGACGATGCGCTTTCAAGCGTTCCGATTGAACGATGCCTTGCAGCCTGCGTAAATCTTCTTTCACAGAACCCGATATAATCAGGAAATCAAAGAACTCCCAATGCTCAATTTCTCTTTTTGCGTGAGCCAGTCGCTTGAGAATCACCTCTTGTTGATCGGTATCCCGGTTTCTTAGCCTACTTTCAAGTTCACCAAAACTCGGAGGGCTCAGGAATACGGTGACGAGAGATTTATGGAGTTTGGGGTCATGTTTTGCGTGGTTACGAATATTTTCTGCCCCTTGCACGTCGATATTGAGCAATATATCCTGGCCTTCTTCAAGTTGATTAAAGATATCCTTCTTTCGAGTTCCATAATGGTTTCCATAGACCTCGGCATATTCCAGAAAATCGGCGTTCTGGATTCCCTCTTCAAAGGCCTTCTTGTCCAGAAAGTGATAATCAACCCCTTGCCTTTCGTTGGCTCTGGGGGAGCGCGTGGTGCAGGTAATGACCCGGCTTACCTGTGGTTCTGCATTCATTAAATTCTGGCACAGGGTGGTTTTGCCAGAACCTGAAGGCGCCGTAATCAAAAGCAAAAGGGGGATATGTTGACTGGTAGCGATAGTATGGCTCCTTATTCAAGATTTTGAACTTGTTCGCGGAATTTTTCCAATTCTGTCTTTAACGTTACCACAATGTGTGCGATTTCATGGTTGGAAGCTTTGGATCCGATCGTATTAATTTCTCTGAACATTTCTTGAGCCAGAAAATCCAGACTGCGTCCAACTTGTTGCTGCTTCTCACAAAGTGAGTTGAAATGTTCAAAATGGCTTTCAAGCCGGGTGATTTCCTCGGTTATATCGCTTTTGTCAGCAAACAAGACCAGTTCTTTCAGTATGCGCTCATCGGTGAGGTCGATCTGATCAAGTCCCGCATGCTTTAATCGATCCATCAATAGTTGTCGATGCTTAGCCGGTAGCTCTGAAGCTTTTGTCTGGATTTGTGCAAGGGATTCACGCATGGACTTGATACGTTCTGTCAAATCCTTGTGAAGGTGCTTGCCTTCGGTTTCTCTCATTGAAATCAAACCTTTCATGGCTTGTTCAACGGCTGATTTCAGGGTCGACCAGATGCTCTCTGCATCCGGGATTTTCGGATCAATTTTCAAGACACCCGGAATACGGGTCAGAAGCTCCAAATTGACCTCCGTCCTCGTGCCCATCTTGGACGCGAGTGATTGAAGCGATTTGATAGAGGTTTCAGCTAATTGCTGGTTGATGCGGGGTTCTGCGCAATCGTTGCCTTCCAGATCGGATAGTTGTACCCTTACCTGAATACGTCCTCTTGACAGAAAACCACTCAAGTAAGAGCGTAGCTTGCCTTCCAGGGCGTCAAATTCCCGAGGTAAAGACATTGCAAATTCGAGTTGTTTTCGGTTGACAGAATTGATTTCCGCAACCACTCGATACCCTTTGTCCACGCTCTCTCCCCGGCCATAGCCGGTCATCGACTTAATCATGGGCAAGATTGAAACGGAGATCGTGCGGGGAAGTCAACAACTGCCTGTTAGAAGAAGGAGCTGAAATAGATTTGAGAAGTGTTCTGAGCGAGAAATGGACTGAGCTCAATACAGCTTTTTATTTCTCTCCCATTTCTTCCGAGCAATGATTCCCCTTCATCACTGGCACGACCGCCCTGAAGAGTTCTTTAAGTTGTTTAATCAGTTTTTCAGAAGACACCTTGTCTTCCCCCAAGGCGGATTTCTCCAGATCCGCACATATGCTTGACATCAAATTCAAGCCGTAGATCTGGCACACAGACCTGTAAGAATGGGCCAGTCTTCTTAAATTTTTCAGGTCAGGCGAGCTCAGACTCTCTAACATTTCATTCAACCGCTCAGGAGTGCTCTCCAGAAAATCTGAAACCAATTCCATGGTGCCATCCTTCCCAATGTCACGATAAAGGCCCTTTAACTTTGTGGACACTTCATCCATTTCTTTGCTCAGATTCTCAGTCATGTTCTCGTTAAATTTTTTTATTGTGAAATCCGCCTGAATCTCCAGTGGCCATTCCTTCGACGAATTTGAAAGATATATCTGACTGCAAAAATAAGTATACTGATTCTCGCATGTCTTCGCTATTTCGGCTGAGCGGTGGCCGGGTTCTCACATCGAAATGGATTGGTGTGGTTTTGGCAATATTCTTTGTGCGTGCCGGTAGTAGATGTTTCTGGTTGCTTCTTATCCAAATATTTCGGTAATGAGCTTAGTTAACAAAAAACACTGAAAGATTCTTTTCGAGCCTTTGAGCTTCTGAAACTCATGATTTCCAGAACGAAAACTTTAGGTAGAAATCAGTTCATTTCAAGTTTCTTCCGAAACCGTTGTGTGGAGGTGACTTTTCAGCGGCACTATCTTTATTTGCATCCCTTTGGGCGATCGTATTCGATTTTCCATTCACGCATTCTGATGGAGGCTTGAGAGTTTCAATGCATCGGAGCTTGATTATGGGAAGTTTTGTGAAAGAAAAAACGGCTTAAATCCGTTCTTTTTGGCGGATCAGTAGAAGCTCTTTCATGACGCCGTGCATGCTGGGATTGGGATTCGATTGAGCGCCGAATGAATCGTGCAGCTGCCGGTAAAGATTGAACAAACAATCGTAAACGATCCTTGAGGCCTGGTTCGGCTTGTAACTCATTGATTTGGTAGAGGTCAAATGGCTTTGAGCTGTCATGATGTCTGGGTAAATGCCTCCAACCACACTTCCTGCGATGACTCCCCCTAGTGCACACGTTTGATTGGAGCCGGAAATCAGGATCTCGCAATGTGTAATATCTGCATAAATTTGCATGAGCATGGGGTTTTGTTCTGCCAAGCCACCACAAGCAATGACTTTATTTACCGGAATCCCATGGCGGGCCATTTGCTCAAGAATCATCCTCGCTCCAAACGCAGTTGCTTCGATCAATGCACGGTATATCTCTGATGGTCTGGTTTGTATGGTTTGGCCTAGAATCAGTCCCGTGAGCTGTGGATCGCACAGCAGGCATCTATTCCCATTATTCCAGTCCAGAGCCAATAAACCAGTTTCTCCAGGTTTCAGTAAAATTGCTTCATCAGTCAAGGAAGCATGCGTATGAGCGGAATCACCTAGAATATTATCTACCCACCAACCAAATAAATCGCCAACAGCAGATTGTCCTGCCTCCAATCCATGATGACCGGGTAAGACGGACTCAGACACAATTCCACATAACCCAGGAATGAACGGCAGTTCCTGTATTTGTGGTGCTACGATAATATCGCAAGTCGAAGTTCCCATGATTTTGACCATCGTACCTTGCTTGATTCCACAGCCAACTGCTCCCATGTGGGCATCCAATGCTCCTGTCGCAATGGGAGTTCCTGGCTTCAGCCCCAATTTCGATGCCCAGGATGGACTCAAATGTCCTGCTGGTTCGTGGATTGGCTGGACTATGGCATCGTCCAGAGATCTTCTGATTCTTGCCAGCTCTGGGTGCTGTGCTGCCAGAAAGGCCTCGTCAGGATAGCCCCCCCAATCGGTGTTGTAGAGGGCTTTATGGCCAGCAGCACAAATGTTTCGAACAGGGTTTTGTTCTTTGCCCGTTAAAATTGCCGGTATCCAATCGGATATTTCAATCCAGCTATATGCAGCGGCAACCACCTCCGGATTTGACTGCACACAGCGCCACAGTTTTGCCCAGAACCACTCTGATGAATAGTTGCCGCCGCATTTCTCCAGATACTCAGGTTTATCCACGAAGGCTGCTGCAGTCAGCTTTTGTGCTTCTTCGGATGCCGTATGATCTTTCCATAGCCACGCCATGGCAGCAGGCTCATCAGCAAACTGGGGCTGTCTGACAAGGGAATTCCCATTTTTGTCGATGGGCATGGGAGTGCTGCCAGTCGCGTCGATACCAATTCCCAGAATCTGATCAGGATGGAATTGTGTATTGTTTTCAGCTGCTAATATTAATGCCTTTTTCACCGAGGCAACGGCCCCCTTCAAATAATCCTCTGGATGCTGGCGCGCCAAATCAGGTATTTTTGGGTTGCTTACAATCCCTTGCTGTCCATGCTCATAAAGGGCCACAGCACTTGCTGCTTCCTGGCCGCTTTGAGCGTCAATGATAAGGCATCTCACTGAATTGGTGCCGTAATCCAGTCCTAAAGCATAACTTGTGGGTGACATTTTCTTTGGGGGTTTTGTTCGATATTTGATTACCAATATCCAATGATGCGACCTGAAGGGATGGTGGCATTGTGGGGTCGCATCTCTGATTGTTTTCGCCAGTTGACGGAACCGTCAACCAAGCCGACATGGCCACCTTGAGATTTGATGGTTTCAGGCTCAGGAAATGAGTTCTCGCCACTTTTCACCGGCCCTGTGCCGCCGTGAGGTGACGAGGTAATGGGGGGATTCACGGTGCCTTTCTCAATAACATCACTGATCATGGGAAGGTTTGGATCATCTGTGGCTCGCTGAGGGGAGTCCCAGGGCCATGGATCATCCTGATAATCGGGACTGCGGTCACGTAGGTCCTTGTCGGTCCTGTGCCCCCAGAGAAAGTAATAGCCCAGGCGGTAACCTACGCCGGGCTGCACACGAAACCACTTCTGGTTGTTTGGGCAACTGAAGGAATTTGTCGATAAACCGCCTCTGACACGCATGTAATCAAAGACTCCGGAGTGTATGAAAGAGAAATGCTCAATGCCGTTGTCTCTCAGACCTTCCGGAAATTTTTGCTCATTGTCATTGGCGTACACCAGCATCGTCAACACGACCTGACGTTGATTGGATTTGCAGACGGCACGTTTTCCCTGTTCCTTTGCCTTACTCAGCGCTGGCAGCAGCATGGAGGCCAGAATGGCAATGATCGCGATCACTACCAGCAATTCGATCAGTGTAAATGCTGCTTGGTGCTGTCGTGTTCTTCTGTTCATTCAATCATGATCTGGCTCATGGCTGTGCATTGGGGTATGGTAGGAAAGATGCGAGGTTTTGCAATACACCAAATCTTTCGATCAGGCATGTCCCAGCTCAAACGAGTCGTGTCCTGTGTCGCGCTTTTGATGGTTCCCTTGAACCCCACGCTTGCTGAATCACAAATTTCAAGAGCAAGCACCAGATCATCTGAAGTATATGACTCATGCATGGTTTGCCATAGCACCCGGGAAATGCAACGCGGTCCAATCCTCGATGGGTTGCCTTCCTGGTATGTGATGCATCAATTAAGCAAATTCAAGCAAGGGATCCGTGGTGCAAAAGAACAAAATAAGAGCGAATTCTTAATGCACTCCGTCGTAAAGCAATACGACAATCCCATTATCTGGAAGGAGCTTGCGGCACATATCGAATCTCTGCCGGCACCCGATCATCTCAAGTTGATACGAGGGAATCCTGAAAGAGGGAAAGTGCTGTTTGCCGTTTGCTCAAGCTGCCATGGGGCTCAAGGGCAGGGAAATCAGAGCCTGAAGGCGCCACCATTGAACGTGCAGGAAGATTGGTATTTGATGGAGCAATTAAGGAAATACCAATCCGGAATGCGTGGTTATGATGTTAGAGATACTGAGGGTAGATTAATGCAGAGCATCGTCCGCTTGTATTCACTGCAAGACCTGAAAGACATCGTTGCATTTATTACCAGAACAGCGCCTCCTAAAAATACTGAGTAAGAAATCAGAGAATCGTGATTCGATCGGCCATCTAAATGTTCCCTACGACTGGACTGTTTTCATGCGTTCTGAAAATTCCGTTGCCTCATGGCAGGCGCGACGCAATCTTTTCACTCCATACCGCATGTTGCGTTGTTTGAATAAATGGGATCCACTTACGAATGTATCTGCACCCTCGCGAGCGCACATGGCGCCTGTTTTGTCATTGATACCTCCGTCTACCTGGATGCGGAAATTGAGCTTGCGGTCTTTCCTCCATTTTTGAGCTTGTTGGATTTTGGGTAGTGTTTCTTCAATGAACGATTGCCCTCCGAATCCTGGGTTGACTGTCATCACCAAAAGAAGATCAATCTTATCCAGATAAGGTTCTGCATCCTTGATGGAAGTAGGCGGGTTCACCGCCAGGCCTACTTTCCGATTTAATGAGCGAATCTGCCAGATGAGATCCTCTACTCTCCTGCCTAACTCTGCATGAATCGTGATGGCATCTGCTCCTGCTTCTTTAAATAGCTTCAGCAGGGCATCAGGTTTTGAACACATCAGGTGAACGTCGAATAGCAAGGAAGAGTGCTTTCTCAGGGCCTTGACCACATCTGGACCAAAGCTCAGGTTGGGCACGAAATGCCCATCCATGATGTCCAGATGAAGCCATTCCGCTCCAGAACGTCCGACACGCTCTGAATCCCTGTGAAAATGGCCAAAATGCGCCGCTAGCAAGGACGGCGCGACGATCAAAGGATGGCGGGTGTCCTCTCCACTCATCAGTAATTCCTAGGTCAGGCAGTCGCTGGAGACGCTCCTCCAAATCCTGGGTCCAATTCAGTTTTGGGTGTCTCAGGCTCCGGTGTCGACGTGACTGCCTGAGCCCCCATGGGTGGAGTGGGCGGATCCGTTGGTGCTTGAGGTGGATTGAACTTTCCTGTACGAACGATTTCTTCGACTTGAGCCCCATCCAGTGTTTCGTATTCCAGAAGGCTGTTGGCAATCAATTCAAGTTTCAGCCTGTTATCATCGATCAAAGACTTTGCTGTGTTGAAACCATCATCGATCAGGCGCTTCACCTCTGTATCGATTTCCTGAGACGTGTGCTCGCTGTAGGCCTTTGATCTTGCCATGTCCTTACCTAGAAAAACGTAATCGCTGTCGTCTCCTCCATATTGCACCATTCCCAGGCGTTTGCTCATGCCGTATTGACAGACCATGGCTTTCGCCAATTGAGTGGCTTGCTGAATATCACCTGCGGCTCCTGTGGACATATCATTTGTGACAACTTCCTCTGCGATGCGGCCCGCCATGGTGACGGCAATCATGTCCTCCATTTCTTTTTTCTGACGGTTTAAAATATCCTGCTTTGGAAGCGACATTGTGGAACCCAGAGACTGCCCACGGGGAATAATGGTGACCTTGTGAAGAGGGTGGGTGTGCTCCAGCATGACATTGACAATGGCATGGCCTGCTTCGTGCCATGCAGTGATTTTCTTGTCTTCATCTGTCATGGCCAGACTTCTTCGCTCACGACCCCACCTCACTTTGTCACGAGCTTCTTCCAATTCCAACATGCCGATGGACTTACGATTGGCGCGTGCGGCAATGAGCGCAGCTTCGTTGAGAAGATTGGCCAGCTCTGCGCCGGAATAGCCCGGAGTGCCGCGTGCTATGACGCCCAGGTCCACATCTGGGCCTAGTTTGACATTCTTGGCATGGACTTTAAGGATCTGCTCACGACCTTTGATGTCGGGTAGATTAACCGAAATCTGGCGATCAAATCGACCGGGCCGAAGCAGAGCAGGGTCCAGCACATCCGGGCGATTGGTTGCCGCAATAATGATGATTCCCTCCTGTGTGTCGAATCCGTCCATCTCCACCAGCAATGCATTCAGTGTCTGTTCACGCTCGTCGTTGCCTCCGCCCAGTCCATGACCGCGACTGCGACCCACTGCATCGATCTCATCAATGAAAATAAGACACGGGGTGCTCTTGCGGGCTTGTTCAAACATGTCCCTTACTCGGCTTGCTCCTACACCAACGAACATCTCGACGAAATCGGATCCACTGATACTGAAAAACGATGCATCGGCCTCCCCTGCAATTGCTTTGGCTAGGAGTGTCTTGCCTGTGCCGGGTGAACCTATCATCAGGATTCCTTTCGGTATACGACCCCCGAGTTTCTGGAATTTTTTCGGATCCTTCAGGAATTCTACCAGCTCGGAAACCTCCTCCTTTGCTTCATCTACACCTGCAACATCCTTGAAAGTGGTGCGATTTTTATCTTTGCTCAGCATGCGGGCCTTGCTTTTCCCAAAACTCAGGGCTCCTTTGCCTGCGTTGCGTATCTGTCTGATGAGAAAGAAGTATACCAGAGCTGCAATGATCAGGAACGGCAAAATTGAGAACAGGAAACCCGTCAGCATGGTATTTGGTTGGGTAGCTCGAAATTTCGAGCTTTCGAGCATCTTTATCTCCAGAGGTTCCATCAAGACCGTTTTGATGTGAAAGGCCTTCATTGACTGAGCTTGATCCTCATCCAAAATGTAGTCTATCTGCCCGTTATTGCTGACTGTGTGCTCTTTATAGAGACCAGTAATCTCTTGAAGTCGACTCTGCGGATCGTAGTTGATCACACCTTTTTCCACGAGGTCGTTTTCGACCATGAACTGTAGCTCGGCATAGTTGATGGTTTCCTGATTACCAGCTTCATTCTGGCGTTGCAGGAACATGATCAATGGAATAAGTCCCAGGATGGCTATCCAGATCAGAAGAGTCTTTGGCGGAACTTTCATTTCGCCATTTTCGTTGTCTTCGTCTGGTTTGTTATTTTTTGGTGCGTTCTTTGGCATCGTAAATTATGTAGATGTTACACCTTGCGCATGTTTGATGCAACCATCTATACCATGGACGTCATTGTTTCTGTAACGCCGTGCTTTATCTCAATCAATCTGTCGTTTTTCCTGTGGTCTTTGGCTTCGAAGGCAAAAGAGATCGTAAACTCCGCAAATGAGCTTAATACAATACAATCGCCCCGACAAACGCCCTTATCAAGTTGGAGACAAAAAGGCTCTTTATCAAATATGTATCCGAACTGCAAATGCAGGTCACGATGCCCGCCATATTTATGAAGATACCCTCCTGCTTGGTGATCTTTATCTGGGCTCCTACCTGCATCATCAGCCAGAGATGGTTTGGGTCATGGAGAACAATCTTGGGCTTTGTGGATACCTTGCGGCCGTCAGTGACACAATAAGCTATCAAAACTGGTTTTTGACCGAGTGGCTTCCAGGAATCCAAAAGGGCAGGCAAGTTCAGCTTCATGATGGAGTATCTGAGAGTCCAGACGATTCCTTGTTGGCTTTCCTGTTCGATTATTCAATGTATCGTCCCGAATGGTTGCATGACTATCCTGCTCATTTTCATATTGCATTGCTCGAGCATGTTCGAGGCATGGGAAACGGAAGTAACTGGATTCAGGAATTATTTCAGGTGCTTCAAAAGCAAGGCTGTCCTGGCGTTCATCTGGGAATGCATCCGGAAAACCACAGTGCGCTATCCTTTTTTAAAAAAATAGGGTTCCGCAAACTGGAGTATGCGGATTTGCCCAGGGAAGAAGTGCTTTATTTGGGAAAAAACTTGAAGCCGGAAGAATTTTAGGAACCAATGACCAATATGAAAGATCCCATGAATGATGCGCAACGTTATTTGGACATCGTTGCCAGTCAGGTCCGTCAGGTTCGTGAAACCCAATGGTCCTCGATTCAAACTGCCGGGCAATGGATCGGCGATGCCCTTGCGGGTGATCACTGGTTTTACACTTTCGGCACGGGACACTCACGCATGTTGGCTGAAGAGGTCTTTCATCGAGCAGGCGGCCTGGCAAGGGCCATTCCTTTTCTCGATCCAATGGTTTATTTTACGGCCGGGGCTGAAGCTGCGACAGCATTTGAACGGAAAGAGGGAGCGGCGAAAGAATTACTCAGTCAGTATCCAGTTGCTTCAGGTGATGTTCTTCTGGTTGCGTCCAACTCAGGTCGAAACGCTCTGCCGATCGAAATGGCGCTCCATGCCAAGGAGCTGGGGTTAAAGGTGATCGCTCTGGTGAATTTGGAGCACAGCAAAGCCTGGCCGACACGTCATTCTTCGGGGGGAAACCTGGCGGAAACGGCGGATTTGGTCCTGGATAACTGCGGCATCGAAGGGGATGCGGCTCTTGAAATCGACGGCGTGCCTGGACGGGTTGCTCCGACGTCAACCATCACCGGAGCTCTCTTGGTGAATTTGGTAATGGTAGTTGCCGTTTCACACATGAAGTCAAATGGAATCGATCCTGAAATCTACATCAGTAGCAACAGCAATGGAGACGATCACAACACTCGGCTTGCCGATAAATATCGTGATCGGATCCGGCACTTGTAACACCGGCCCATACGCTTAAGAACTCAAAAGACTTTCGCTAGCCTGTTGAGATCGAAATGCTTCAAAGGATTTCAACCGTCTTGCATCTTCCTGCAAGCCAACTATCTGAAAAGGCTCGATTCAGCGTTTGCTGTCAGTGTGTTATGTTCCTAGGGGAGAGTGATTCTGATGTCATTTTGCATTTTGCCGAGTGACAAACAACCCAGAGTCTCAGTTTTGCCAATTGCACGCCTCGACAGGAAAACATCCTTGCCAAATATTTATTTTTCTTACGTATCCGTAAATACGATCATGGGTTGATCTGTTTGAAGAAGGATGTCCAGCGATAACTATCACTTCAAATGCATGAAACTTTCATTATTCAAAAAGGATGTTGAAAGTTTTAAAACTTGCGCGCCTTTAAATTCATTTTGATGTTGTCGCAGAGCCACCCTTGTGGCTCTTAGAATAGAGGAGCAAATAGTTGGCAAAACCTCGTGATTTGAAAGCTTGTATTTTGGCTCTTTCGAGGCTAACTGTGACATGATATCCAAAACGATCATGAACAGAAGACAATTCATTCATTCAGCTACTGCATCCGCCGCTGCGGTGGGTATGACCCAATCTCACCAGCTAAAAGCAGATCACCACAACGAAGCAAAAAGCCCCAAGTTACTTGAGTGGCGACGTTGGCATATTGAATCCGCTTCCAAACAAGCGATGGTGGATCGATTTTTAAAAAATGCTGCCATTCCGGCGTTGAACAGACAAGGCATCAAGCCTGTAGGTGTCTTCCATTCTCAACCCAAAGATGGAGAACAAGACCACTCCATTCATGCATTGATTCCTTATCCGACGCTTGAGTCTTATTACGACATGCGGCGGACACTGAGTGAGGACAGTGGTTTGGTTGAAAACGGTCAGGAATACCTTTCCACACCAAAAGGGGACCCAGCTTATACAAGAATCGAAAGCACGCTCATGCGCCCTTTTGATGACTACCCCTACGTCAAAATTCCACGAACGGGAGAGCGGATTTTTGAACTCCGTGTGTATGAAAGTCACAATGAGCAAAAAGCCGCCTTAAAAGTGGAGATGTTCAATAGCGGCGAATTCGACATTTTTAAAAACGTAGGCCTTGACAGCGTCTTTTGTGGCGAAGCTTTGTCCGGACCAGGCTTGCCCAATTTAATTTACCTTGTTGCCTACAGTGACATGGCAGAGCGAAAAGCGGCATGGGGTCGTTTCTCCAAAGATCCTGACTGGCAGGTGCTCAGAAAAAACAAACGCTACGCAGACACTGTCTCCAAAATTAACCAAACATTTTTGAAGCCAGCACCTTATTCACAGATTTAACCACATTGGTAGGAGGGAAGTCACAGACACCCTTTGTTGGTTCAAGCCCCATTGATAAGCCCCATGGTGTAACAGAAATGCGGAGCAGTTCAGGGCTTGAAAAATAGATATTTGATGCGAAAAAGCCATTAATTCCATGGGGTAGATTGTGGGTGATTGTAGGTAAAATAATCTACATCAAAGTGACCTCATGCAACACTGCATGGGGTCAATGTGTTCTGAGGTTGGCTTTTTACAGGCTTACGTCCAGTAAGAGCCTGCCCCATTGAGCCCGATAGGTTGAAGAAAAAGATTTAAAATCCTGTTGACCGATAAATCGAAAAAACATAGTGTCCAACCCGTCGACGCGACACGTTTAGAACCAAGAACGTAAGTGGCAAGGTGGTTTAAAAGATTTTGTAAAAAAGATTTAAA
>OJCR01000651.1_pt1 | contig 15188 bp, 14 predicted proteins | sample 1591611 | NCBI WGS metagenome assembly OJCR01 (sample SAMN05416815, study PRJEB24817) | seawater metagenome | isolation source: Sea water | place: Canada:Atlantic | collected 2013-07
CTACACGTAAGGAGTCGTCGGCAGCGTCAGATGTGTATAAGAGACAGCAATTGTGCAGAAATGGGTTGTCGAGCTTTCGGGCGATGGTAAGCGTGCTAAAGCCCATGAGTCCGGTCAGATAGCCACCGACCTCAAAATTGCCAAAGTGCCCCGTTACGGTGACCTTGGGGCGTCGGCTCAAGAGGTGCCGAAGCGTCTTCCGGTTCTCGCGAAACACGATGTATTCGCTCCAATTGGTCAAATGCAGGCGGCGTTGTGCCCATGCGATTTCGCAGACCATTAGAAGTAAGTGGTGCCACATCGCGTATTCGAGACGGTTGCGGTCTTGATCAGTGGCGTCCGGAAAAATCTGTTCTAGGTTTTGTTTGGTGATGTCCTGGCGAATTTTGAGGGGGCCGGTCGCTAGCCAAGCCAAGCCGTGACAAAGTTTGTCACCCATGTCCGTGGGCAGCGTTTGCAGGACGGAGATCAGGATGCGAACCGTCACATAAAGCGCAAAATCGATTCCCAGCGTTGTTAGTCGCTGAAAGCGTTGCCAAAGGTTGGTTCGCGTCACAGCCGTTCTCACGGTGGCTTCCTTGCATTCGTTTCATGAAACTGCCGTAATTGTTGCCAATTTGCCGTTTCGAAATCCAGACGAATTCGCCCGCCTTGTTAGATTTGCCGTGAGAGTACACGATTGTGAGCTCGGGGCTCTGATCTGGAGCCTGTTTTTCTGTTCGAGTAGCGGTTTTATTGGAATGAACGAACCTTGTGCCGTGATTCTGGCTGCTGGGAGGGGTACGCGAATGAAGAGCGATCTCCCCAAAGTCCTCTGTCCTGTTGTGGGACGGCCAATGATCCATTTCGTGCTAGATGCACTTGAAAAAGCTGGGATTCGCAGGCATGTCGTAGTTGTTGGTCACGAATCTGAGTTAGTCGAGGCAGAACTGAAGTCGCGCGGGGGAGAGATTCACTTCGTGTTGCAAAGTCCGCAATTGGGGACCGGCCACGCCGTGCAAATGTGCCGCGAGATGTTGTCTGAGCAGCAGGGGCCGACGATCGTCGTCGCCGGGGATTCCCCGCTGATTCAGTCCTCGAGCCTACAGGAACTTTTGCAGCACTTCGAGCAAACCCAGCCAGCATTGCTGCTTGGTACGCTGGAAAAAGCTGACCCTACCGGTTTGGGCCGAATCGTTCGCGATCAGCACGGGGAATTCACCGGGATCGTCGAGCATAAAGATGCATCGCCCGAACAATTGGCGATTTGCGAGGTGAATATGAGCACCTATCTGTTCCAAACTCCAGATTTGTTGCAGGTTTTGGAACAACTTAGCGACGACAACGCTCAGTCTGAGTACTATTTAACGGATTGTGCGAGACTGCTCCGCGAAGCAGGCCGGCCAGTGGCGGCTGTGCCTGTCCTCAAAGAGTGCGAATCATTGTCGATCAATAACGTCGACGAATTGAAACAAGTCGACGAAAAAATGCGAGCTATGGGTTATGCGTGAACTGAAAATTTTCAGTGGTCGCGGCAATTACGATTTGTCCGCGAAAATCTGTAAACACCTTCATCTTGAGCCGGCCGCGATCTCACTTGGGAAGTTTCCCGATGGTGAGAACTTCTGCAAACTCGATGAGGATGTTCGCGGCCGCGATGTCTTTCTGGTCCAACCAACGGCGCCTCCGGTCAATGACAACTTGATGGAGTTGTTGATCATGATTGATTGCTGCAAGAGGGCCAGTGCAGAACGTATCACGGCCGTTATCCCGTATTATGGATATGCTCGCCAAGACCGCAAAGATGAAGGGCGTGTTCCCATTACCGCCAAACTTGCGGCGAACCTCGTAACGCGTGCGGGTGCTGATCGCGTTCTTACGATGGATTTGCACGCGGCGCAAATACAAGGCTTCTTTGATGTGCCGGTTGATCACCTGTATGCAGCTCCTGTGTTGAATGAATATTTTAGCGAACTGGGCATGGAAGGCGACGATATCGTGGTCGTTAGCCCCGACGAAGGAAGCATCAAACGGGCACTGGGGCACAGCAAACGGCTCGGTGGCACTCTGGCGATTGTTGACAAGCGACGAACCAGTGCTTTGGAAGTCCGGCAAAGCACGATCATCGGTGGGCCGGTCGACGGTAAAATAGCACTGCTCTTTGACGATATGATCAGTACGGCAGGGTCCATTTGTGGGGCCGCCCGTTTAGTGCACGAAGCAGGGGCAAGGGAAATTCACATCGCGGCCACTCATGGTGTGATGTGTGGGCCCGCGATCGAGAAACTGCGTGATGCGCCGATCAATTCGATTGTTGTGACGGATTCCATTCCAATCCCAAAAGAAAAACAACTACCGAATCTTGTCGAGTTGACCGTGGCTCCGTTGCTGGCTGAGGCAATCAAGCGAATCCATCACGATCAATCGATCAGTGAGTTATTTCGGGAGAGATGATTCGCTCGCAGTCCTGCCACCTCCGAACAATACGCTTGCGGAGATGGCATGACGCTTGTGGACATTGCAGTGCTCGGGTTGGGGGACGGATAACGCACCGAGTTAAGGTTTTTAATCTGAAATGTGAGGTACGGCATCGTGAGCGCGACGCGATTCGGGATTGTCGGGGGCGGAGCGCTCGGGGGACTTTACGGCTGCCTGTTGGCAAGAGCCGGATTCGATGTGCACTTCTTGCTTCGTAGTGATGCTGAGCATGTGCGTCAGTTTGGTTGGAAAATCGAAACACCCCTTGGTGATTTTGAAATCACTGACGTCAATGTGCACTCATCAACTGAAACGATGCCCGCCTGTGATGTCACCGTTGTTGCGCTGAAAACAACGCAGAACGCGATTTTGCGTGATCTATTGCCCGGACCTACATCAAAAGGCGGGCGAGTCTTGGTGTTGCAGAATGGTTTGAATATTGAGCGGGATGCTGCAGAGATTGTGGGGTACGAACGCGTGCTGGGGGGATGTTGTTTTCTGTGCAGCAACAAAGTCGGACCCGGTCATATCAGACATCTCGATCATGGACGAATCCTGTTCGGGGATTATTGCCCCTCAGGCGACCAAATCTCTCAATATGCGCTGGGACTCTGTGATGACTTGGTCAAAGCCGGCATCGATGCCAAGGTTGTGGCCGATCTGGCAACGGCCCGATGGAAAAAATTGATCTGGAATATTCCCTTCAATGGCTTGTCGGTTGTGCTCAATGCCTCGACCCAAGAACTCATGGAAAGTCGGGAATCCTCTGATCTGGCAAGAAGTCTCATGCAAGAGGTGCATCGTGCTGCTGGCGCGTGCGGTTCTATGATGAGTGAAAAGGTGATTCAAACGACACTGGATGTCACACGGGAAATGGTCCCGTATGACAGCAGCATGCGAATTGACTACATGAATAAAAGACCCATGGAGATCGAAGCGATCTTAGGCAACCCCATTCGGCACGCGCGAGCTCATGGCTGTGAAATGCCGCGGGTTGAGATGCTTTATCTTGAGCTATTGTTTCTGGATCGGCAAAACAGCGTTTTGTCGATCAATGCTAAGTGACAGCGAAATCGGCAGTTGCTCGGCTGGCGAATGGCAAGGCTCATGAGCGGGGATTGCCGCACTTACTTCTGAGACCAACTATTTCTCTGGGTAATCACTTGCTGCCATGTAGCAGGCCTTCAAAATTCAGTTCCATTTGAGTGTCCTGGTCGTCACCGCCCAGTTCGCGGTAGAGCAGGCTTGGCTGAATGTCGCGGCTATTTTGGTATTTGTCGCTGCAGTACGAATCAGCCTTTCCTTCCAGCGATAGATAGTAGATTTGGCATACCTGCATGTTGGGATAGATGCGCACAGGCTGGACGCAGTGCATTTCAAGTGTCCAAGTTCCGCAATAGCCAACGTCACCCACGCTTCCGCCCGGATTGATAAACAAACCCAGACGCCCCAACGAGCTCCTCCCTTGAATCATCGGGACCAGATTACGAGTCTCGGTGTATTCAACGGTACGGCCGAGGTACAGCATGTTTGGTTGCAGGGTCAGTCCCTCGGCTGGAATCTCAAGTCGGCGGTAGCGATTTGGAGAAGCCGCATCGAGGACGACCTCCTCATAAACCAGAAGCTCGTCGTGCAGAGCGAGATTGTAGCTATTGGGATTGAGCTGGTCTTCTGAAAATGGCTCAATCAGCAAGTCGCTATCCTTGCGTCGCAGTATCTCTTGACCCGAAAGTAGCATGATCGCTTTGGTCCGGTGCGGGTAATTCGGGATGAGTTCGTCCATCAGATCGCGGTGGTGAGTACCGACCAGTCCGATGTAGGGTGGGGTTCGCGCCCCTGTCGTTGCAGATTGTCGGGGACGAACGCCGGCTCGTCAATCATTTCCCCTCGCACCAAAGTAAGTTGGTCGCGTATATTAGAGAAGAAGCCCGACGGAGCGGTATTTTCGCTAATTTTTGTCACCGAAGCTGCTTTCCGTTGCTCGAGCCGTCTAAGCAAACAAGGAAACAAACGCGATGTCACACATCGATCAAAGTAATCCGTACGCCGTAAATCTTGAAAATGCGGTAGTTTCTGCACCCGAAAGTGAACGTGCAGCATTCATTCGACGTACTTATACGCACCTCACAGGTGCGATTTTAGCGTTGATTGGTCTGGAATTTGTCCTCTTCACCGTCGTGCCACCCGCCACCATGCAGGGGATGGTTGCCTCTATGACCGGCGGATACGGCTGGTTGCTCGTTCTTGTCGGCTTTATGGCGGTGAGTTGGGTTGCACGAAGCTGGGCGAACAGTGGGTCTCCAGCACCGCTGCAATACGCCGGGTTGGCTTTGTATATCGGAGCTTGGGGCGTAATGCTCCTTCCAATTCTCTATATCTGCATCAATGTGCTTCAGGATCCAAGCCTGCCAGCCACCGCTGGGGTGATCACCGGGGTCGCGTTCATTGGCTTGACTGCCGTGGCATTTATCACACGGGCAGATCTCAGTAACTGGGGACGCTACCTGATGATTGCCGGTTTTGTTGCTATGGGAGTCATCATTGCCGGAATCCTGTTCGGATTTTCACTCGGTCTTTGGTTCTCGGCGTTGATGGTGGCATTCATGTGTGCCTACATCCTCTATGACACATCGAATGTGATCCATCACTTTGGTGTGGACCAGCATGTCGCTGCTTCGTTGGTGTTGTTTGCCGATGTCGTCATGTTGTTCTTCTACGTGTTAAGAATTTTGATGGCTTCACGCGATTGAGCCGATTCTTGCACGCGGCATGCCTCAGCGATCGCCGCGGTGGCAAGCCAATGCGGCAAGATTTGCACGTCCACATTTAAGTGGATACGGCATCATCTTAGGGATTTCTCAGCAGTCGTTTGTCGGCTGCTGAGTAAAGACTCTCGCAAACCGGGGTAAGAGAGCGATGCGGGTAATGAGGGGTGAAAGCTCGCAAAGACTTGTGGAGCGGAGCAAATGCTTGACATCGCCCATACGCTTCCCTGGAGTTCGGCAGCAAACTGCCATTTCCATCGCTCTGGCAACATTGGATTTAGTGCTTGGTAGACAACTGGGGACCTTGATTTGTTAAGGACTGGCACTCGATTTCCGTGACGTGACGTTAATTCTGGAGACAAACCATGGATGACTTGGATGCCGTTACTCGATTACCGGATGATTTTGACGGACGGGTGAGGTTGTTTCCGCTGCCGGAAATGGTTCTTTTCCCTCACGCCATGCAACCGTTGCATATTTTTGAGCCTAGATATTGCGAGATGCTAAGTGAGGCTTTGGCTGGTGATCACTTGATCGCCATGTCGACGCTCACCGGTGGTGACCTTGGCGGTGTGTTGACAGACCCACCCATCGCAAGCACCGTTTGCCTCGGAAGGATTATCTCGCATGCCGAGGTCGAAGAGGGGCGACACAATGTTTTGCTGGTTGGTGTGCGTCGCGCTCAAGTGGTAACTGAATTGGATGCCGGGCGGCCGTTTCGAATGGCCACGGTTGATGTGCTAGACGATATTTATCCACCCACTGGGGCGACCGAGCGTGGTCAACTCAAAAACGATTTGCTGGAAGCGTTTGGCGAGGTGATCCCAGCCAGCGTCAATGCACAGCAAAATCTGCACGATCTTATGGCTGGTCAGATGGGGCTGGGGCCGATTACGGATATAATTTCGTATACACTTCCGTTCGAAGTTGTGGAAAAGTTGCGACTGCTTAGTGACTCCAACGTTGACTCCAGAGCCGCGGAGCTTGTGCGATTGCTGCGAAGCGGCAGCATTAATCTGCAGTCTGTGTCTACAGCCGATTTTTCCGACAATGCGCGGGGAAAGCAGGAATTCCCGCCACCCTTTAGCTTGAATTAGTCAAATGGAAATTCTCGATACCATCTCCCGTATTGTTCACATTGGTACAGCGATCACGCTCGTCGGCGGAAGTGTTTTCACTCTGCTGGTTTTGATGCCTGCTGCCAAGACGCTGCCAGATGAACCGCACAATCAGCTTGCAGAAGCAGTGACCGGTCGCTGGAGAAGCTTCGTCTACATCGGAGTTTTGCTGTTCATTGTAAGCGGCTTCTACAACTACGTTCGTGCGATCACCGATCATCAGGGTGATGCTTTGTATCATGCGTTGTTAGGCATGAAAATGATTCTGGCTCTTGGGGTTTTCTTTCTAGCCGCGGCTTTGGTGGGGCGGAACCCGAAGCTCGAGGCGATTCGCCGTACCCGTTGTACATGGCTGAAGGTGCTTGTCATTCTTGCGGCCGTGATTGTCGCGATTTCTGGGTATGTAAAGGTTCGCGGAATACCGGCCCCTGCTTCATCTGCAAGTCAGAGCATTTCGTCGAACTCAACTCTCTGAGTCAATTCCGTTTCGAGAGCGATACGCCGTCTCAGGATGTTTTGTGATGATCAAAATCGGCGCATTCAGTTTAATGTGAGACGCGACTTGCCCCCGCTGATGGTGTTTTCCTACCTTCCAAACCGCGGTGCTGCGACCGGGGTGGAGTCGACAATTGCATTGACCAGTTTGCGTGCAGTCGCTCGCTTTTCGGGTTGGTTGTTTGGAAATCCAATTTCTTCGATCAAAAATCCGAACCTCGGATCTCGTTTAACGCCGGTGAATCCCACGTCGTCCAGATCGACGCCAGAGATACACGCGATTGCAGCCATCGCTAGATCCCCAACTTGGTTGTTGATCGTGCCTTGTGGGGTAACTCTCGCGCGACTGACTGGCCGTTGGTCGTCTAAGAGTTGGCTGATGGTGGGAACATCGCTTCGGGTTCCAAACTTGGCCAGTGCCTGCAGGCTAACAGCCAGGATTCCAACCCCCGCAGCTTTTTCGTTGGCAATCGTCTCCTCTGAGAGCAAACGGCAGGCCGAGCCTAATTCCCAGTCCATTCCGTAGAAGAGCACATCTTCCCGATTGGCTAAACTCGTGCGGGCCATCCACTGACCCAGCAAATATTTGAAGATTGGTGAAAGACGCTTGTCTTTTCGGATCTTGGTTCCCGTTGCGGATTGCATCACCCTGACCACAAGGGTTTCGCAGGCGACGGGCATCTCGACATTTGGATCGAGCAGTGGGATAAGTAAAGCAAAAGCATCTGCGGTGGTTGGCATCTGCTTGAATTGGGTTTGTTGTACTGCTGCGATGACGTTTTCCAACGCAATGTTGCGATCACGAGCCTTTAACTCCCTTCGCATTGCGGGAGGAAGCGAGGGGTATTTCCGCAGGATTTCAACGAACAGGCTGCGGGTGGCGATGGTGTCGTTGCCCAGAATGTTCAGGATCTCCTGCCAACCTTCGAATTGCACGTCTTTCATTGCCATGAAGTCCTGAATTTTTACTTCGATTTGGCCATCCATTAATTGCTCGATCAATTCCTGAATTCTGACGCGTGATTCCTCATCATCAGCGAGTTCAACTTGGTTTCTCAGGTCGGGCAATGCAGACACTCCGATGTTCAGCAACTCGCTGGCTGCACTTTCGCGTTGTGAAAATTTGGGGGCACTGAGGTTGTCGATCAGTGATGCAATTTGCATCTGTTGTTCGGGAGTCACGTCGCGAAGAGGGGAACCGTTTGATTCGAGAGGTGCGATGAGGTTCGCCGGTTGGGTCGTTTTTTCCGACTTGCCAGGTTCCTTTGTTGACAGTTGGGTTGTGCTCGACGTGGGCTTAGAGTTTTCTGACGGTTCCTGACCGAGAACGTAGCCATTGAGAGTGATGCAAGCGTAAAAAAGAACGATGACAGTGGGGCGTGTGCAGGCACGCATGCTGGGGCGGCTCTTCGGCATCATTCCGTTCCGTTGGGAGGTGGGAGTCTGGTACGCGGCGAGTTGGGGACGCACGTATGGAGCGAAAAAAAGATCGAAAATATGGATTGTGGTGATTGCGGGTTCACCTGGGAATATAGAAGTTGAGGTCGTTGGTGAGTACCCAGAACCATTTGTTGGGGCGTTACATCTCTCCCATCCGTTAGATTCCACAAGCAATGCCGGGTTATCTAATAAAGGATGGCGACTTGCACTCGCGGGTTCGTATTGTACCGGGAGGCGAAGCTGCAGCGATAAATCGCCCTGATTCTATCTTCCCGAGTCAGGCCTCCCATGGAAAGACCGAAAACGGTTGTCGATTTATGGTTTGGGGAGTAACCTTGTGTGTGGCAGAGTCGTAAATTCTCTGCCAGTGACGCGCCCGCTTAGGGATTTGCGGCCGATTGCAGCCTCTACCTGCTAAAGAGCCATGCCAACAAATATGTCGATTGATTCTGATGCGAACGACTTGAGTCGTGACGCAACCAACGAAGCTGACACAACTTCTCAGCTTGATGATGCGGTCCAAACGTCCCGTTTGGCTGAGCCGGCGTCGGGGTCTAGCCGCGACCGAGAATCGCGTGTGTCCCAGGTTGAAAGCCCCGCACAGGCAAGGGAACGCTTGCAGGACACCGGTTTTTCAACTCAAAGTGTGCATGCCGGTGAGAAACGACAGAAGGCCGAAGGGTCGATTTCTGCACCGATCTTTACTGCCTCGACCTTCACTTTCGAATCGACCGACTCGCTGATGCGATTCGTTGACGGGAAAGAAGAACGCGATGAATATGGCCGCTATGGAACGCCAAATGAACGCACCTGCGAAGCTAAACTTGCTGCGTTAGAGGGTGCTGAAGAAGCCATTATTTACAGTTCCGGAATGGCGGCGATCGTTGGGTTGTTGATGAGCCGACTGAGTGCCGGTGATGAGATTGTGTTCTTCGACCAATGCTACCACCGCAGTCGTGAGTTTTGCTCAAAGCACTTGTCGAGGTTCGGGGTGGTCACGCGACAGGTTCCAACGGGTGATTTTGATGCAATGGAGGCGGCGATCAACTCCAACACCAAAATGCTTGTTAGTGAGTCGCCGACCAATCCACATCTGACTGCTGTAGACCTTGAAAAGTTTGTTGCACTCGGGAAGTCCACGGAAGTGGAGACTTTGATCGACGCGACACTTGCGACGCCATTCAATCTGCGTCCCATTGAGTATGGCGTCGACTTTGTTTTACACTCCGCGACCAAGTATTTGGGTGGGCACAACGACCTGCTAGCCGGGGTCTTGTGCGGACGCAAGGAAGCGTTGGAGCCAGTGCGTTCGCTGCGAGGTATTCTTGGCAGCGTAAATTCCGCGCACAACATGTACCTGTTGGAACGAGGGCTCAAAACATTCGAATTGCGTATGCAGCGACACAACGAAAACGGTCAACGTATTGCAGAATTCCTCGATCAACATCCTCGTGTTGAACGAGTCTATTACCCCGGATTGGCGTCGCACCCAACTCATGAGATTGCCGATTCCCAGATGGCGGGGTTTGGTGGGTTGATTACCTTTCTGGTGAAAGACGCGGATTGGAAAGAAACTTCGCGTATCGTCGATGCTGCAAAGATTCCTCGTATTGCACCGAGTCTTGGCGGCGTGGAGTCGTTGATTGAGCAACCACTCGTCATGAGTTACTACCACTGTTCGCCACAGGAACGTGAGCAATTTGGTATCTACGATAATATGATCCGGATGTCGTGTGGCATCGAAAATGCCGATGACTTGATAGCGGACCTCCGACAGGCGCTTGACGCCCGCTAGGACTCAGGCACTTGACGCCTCCCAGAATTCAGTCACTGGATGTCTTCAACGGACTCACGTGCCTGATTTCTCGATGGTTGTGTGTTTCGGTTCTCTCGAGGTCGCTTCGCTGACAGCGTGTTGGCAGTCGTTCTCGTTTTGGTTAGAGGTTTGTTGGGGAAGTGAATGACATGAGTGAACAGAAAAAACAATCCACGTCCGGGTCAGCGGACAGCTTTCGAACGCGGGCCATCCACGTCGGTAATGACGTTGATCCAACTACGGGTGCAGTGATTCCGCCGGTTCACTTCGCCAGCACGTTTGAACAACCGGCGGCTGGTGAGTGGGGAGCGTTTGACTACTCGCGTAGTGGGAACCCAACGCGGAGCCAAATGCAAATGACTTTGGCTTCTCTGGAAGGCGCAGTCGGCTCGTTAGCTTTTTCATCCGGTATGGCCGCGATTCATTGTGTCACCATGATGTTGAAGACAGGTGACCACGTGGTGGCGGGTTGTGATCTTTATGGTGGGGCGTATCGCCTTTTACACAAGGTCTGCAATCGGTCCGGTGTGGATGTGACGTTAGTCGATATGACGGATGCGTCAGCGGTTTCGGAAGCCATCAATGAGAACACCAAGCTTGTGTGGGCTGAAACGATCGGAAATCCCAGACTCAGTATTCCGAATCTGCGAGAGCTTGCAGACGTTGCCCATGGTAAGGGTACGTTGATTGGGGTCGACAATACGTTTGGGACACCTGTGTTGATCCGACCTTTGGAGCACGGTATCGATATCGTGATGCATTCAGCGACCAAATATTTGGGCGGTCACAGTGATTGTCTTGGTGGAACGCTAGCTGTTTCGGATCAGAGTTTATTAGATGAACTCTATTTTCTGCAGAATGCGACAGGGGCGGTACTTGATCCATTGACCTGCTTCTTGGTGTCGCGAGGTATGAAAACGCTAGATCTCAGGGTTCGAGCTCAAAGCGAAACAGCGTTGAAGCTTGCGAAATGGCTGGAATCACATTCGAGAGTTTCCAATGTTCTTTACCCGGGGCTTGAGTCCCACCCGCAGCATCTGTTGGCATGCGATACTTTTGAGGGTGGATTCGGTGGGATGGTGACCTTTGAGCTCGATGGCACCATTGAACAGACAGCCGCTGCCTGCGGTGCCACGCGATTGTTTCGACTCGCAGTGAGTCTTGGTGCGGTGGAATCGCTGATCGAGCAACCTGCGACCATGTCGCATGCCAGTTACGATCCTGCTGATCGGGCCCGGTTCGGGATCAGTGACGGCCTAATTCGATTGTCCGTTGGCTTGGAGTCTTTTGAAGATTTGAAAGCTGATATCGAACAGGCCATTGGATAAGGGCGAAGGACTGTCTTGTCGTGCATGTGCGTTTTGGGGCGGAACGCGATACGGTACTCAAGACAGTTTTGACTCAAGACAGTTTTGATTGAGTTTCAACAGCCAGGGCGATCATTGCGTGGCGGGTTTGTCTTTCTGTTGAATCTTCCGTCTTGCGTCGACGCAGATGCACTCCTTGCCGTTACGAAGGTATATCTTGTGGTTTGCGAATGCCGGGGCCGCCCAGACTACCTTGCGACCAAACGCGACGTCGGTGGGATCTAGGACGTGGGTTCTGTCCAACTCTGAATAGCCATTTCGATTCATCTTGGCGATGACCAGATCTCCCTGCTCGGTGAACAGCCAATAGCGATCTTGTTGCCTGACGATGAAGGCGGTTCCTGTTCTCAGCGGTCGCTTGGATTGCAGAGGGACAAGGCTGCTCCATAGGCGTTTCCCGGTCTCCAAGTTGACGCCGTAGAGAGTGCCATCTTGATGAAAGCCGTAAAGCATGCCGTCGCGAACAAGCGGTTGGACATTGACCGGTGAAATTGCTGCATCGGCAGGGTCCTGCCATATCATGGTCGCACCAGGCTTATCCTCAGACAATTTCATCAATAGGCTTTTCTTCGTGTATCCCGCTGCGTACAGCAAGTTGCCCGACTTGATTGGTGACATGATGACGGAACCGTTGGTTGCCTGGTATTCCACGGTCCAATATTCCTTCCCATCCTTGGGGTTGAGAGAACTCACGCCCTCGGGATGCAAGATGATTAGCTGCGCTGTGCCGGCGGCATTGATCAAAACAGGCGGAGCGTAGCCTTGGCCACTCGATGATAGTGCTCTCCAAATTTCCTTTCCTGTGTGTTTGTTCAGTGCAACGACAAGACTGCCCGGTCCACCGGCAATGCAGATCAGGTTTTCGCCTACCACAAGCGGGTGCCCAGAATATCCCCAAATAGCCGGCTTGGTCGAATAGTCGCGAGCCAAATTTCGCACCCACCGTGGTTGCCCAGTGATTGCGTCAAGACATTGGAGATCACCTTGGGCGCCGAGTGTGTAAACTCGGTCTACATCAACGTTGGGAGTACATCGCGGGCCGGCGGGATATGAGATTGAGTACGTGACAGGGTAAGAATGTTCCCAAAGCAGTTCACCAGTTCGCTCGTCCAAGCAGAGAGTTCGCTCTTTTCCCAGTGAATTTTTACGCTGATTGGCGTTCTGCTGAGACTGCGTGTCAGACTTGAAATCGGAGATGTAAACACGGCCTCGAGAGACCGCTGGGCCGGCGTAACCACCGCCGACAGGATGACGCCACAGAATATTGGCTCCTGACGTTGGGAAAGAATCAATGATGTTGGGTTCACGCCAAGTGTTGTCTCGATGAGTGCCCATCCATTGAGGCCAGTCGTCGCCAAGACAAGAGGGTGTCGTAGGCAATAGGAAGCAATATGAACTGATGACGCTAAATAAAATCAGCGTTGGGCCGGGGCTTCTTATCTTTGCCATGACTGGACTCGTATGGCCTCAATGGCCGAAGGTAGGCTTGAATTGGTTTGACTGAAGTCATGTTTTACCAGCTTGCCAGACAGCTCGTTGCGGTTTGGCGTGACAATGGTCTTCCGTATTTTATTTCGTCATCTGCTCGGGTTCGTTAGCCAGTGTGCTTCGTCATCTGACATGCTTACAATGGGTGTGGAACACCGGGCTCTGGTAAACGAGTGGAGCTAGGATCCAAGGAAGATCGAGTCACTGAGAAGCGATGGGGAGAAACGCCGATGCTAAAACGTTTTGTGGTGGCCGCCATGATCCGTTTGATTCGGATTTATCAGCTCTTCATCAGCCCGCTGATGTGGCCTTGTTGCCGTTTTACGCCAAGTTGTAGTCAGTACGGTATCGAGTCGATTCGCAAGCACGGTCCGATTGGCGGATTGTGGAGGACTGCTTGGCGTATTCTGCGTTGCAATCCATGGTGCAAGGGTGGGCATGATCCACCGTGAGATGCGAGGGGTTTTGAGTTACCTGCCTCTTAATCTCGTTGAATCATTTCGTGGTTGGCGCGAGTGCCCATGGCTCGCCATAGTTGCAAGTCGACGGAGTCGGTAATGCTGCTGACAGAGCCATCAAGAAAAGTGACTTGAACCATGCCGAGATGGTGGCTTCGTGCGTTGATCGATGCGTAGGTTGGATTGCCAGCGATGCCGTTTTTCCCCTCTTGCCACGAGTTGAAGTCAATGTTGTAGGAGTTTCCGTCGGTATGGGTGTAAATGGTTGCAGTGTTCGGTGGCATCGTGGTCGTGATGCCGGTGTGATGGACTCGTCCATCAGGCCATTCTGTATGCCCTGTGTTTTTGAACTGGGATGCCAACGCTGCATTGGCAATGACTGCTTCAGGGGTTGCTGGACAATCGGTGTTGTCGGGGCCACCGTTTCGCAGATACGGCGTCCATGCTTTGACCTCCGCAGCCAACAACGTGCTGCTGGTTCCATCCAGGCAGTCACGGTATCGGAGAAATGAGTTCGGAAAAAACATCCCATTCCCGCCTCGATTAGTAGTGGGGTCATAGATATACCATGTACCAAAATTGAAACCATAATTCGTCGGGTAGAGCAGTGGGCGTCCCTTTCCCGGATTTCGGACTTGGTCGCTACCCGGGTCAGTGGGGCACGCATAAACCTCAATTTTCACATTGTCGATCGTGTCCTGATGATCCCAAGCGATTGATAAATCAATCTTTTCGTAAAGATTACCTTGCTCATGAAAAGGTAATATTCTGCCATGCACACCCCATGAGCCGTTGTTCCCTGTGCTGTTGACCGACCGGTCCACGATGCAAGACGGGGGAAAGTTTTTGAAGGCACTTTCGTAATTCTGGCAAGCCAGTGAGATCTGCTTTAAATGGTTCTGGCATTGAATGCGTCGTGCAGCTTCACGGGCGGCCTGAACGGCTGGCAACATCAACCCAACGAGAACCCCAATGATTGCGATTACCACCAACAGCTCAACGAGTGTAAAGCCAGTTGGGTGTCTTCGATGGGTGGGGAGTCTCTTGACCATGGATTCCGAATTAAGATGACAAACGCGGGCCTTTGTTATATTGTTCTCCGAAGCAACTGTTGTGCCAAACGTATCGGCCTTAAATTGGATAGAATTTGGCCGCTCTTGGTGATGAAGGTATCGGAAAGGGACGGATATTCCGTCAAAGAGTTGCATATTTCACCAGCTCAGTGGCAACTTGGCACTGGTTGCGGAGTTGCGACAATGATTGCGATGCGATTGACAATGCGTTTGCGTTCAACGGTGGTGGTTTCCAAGTCACCGGTTTTGGGCATAGATGTGGGGTCCGCCCTCTGAAATGGCTACGTTCCCCTGCGTCGTTCCGCAGTGCTGGTAGGGAGTCGTTTTGGAATGCGTGAATCGGTAGTGCAGGTTGTCTTTTTCATGCCGTCGAAATGGGGGGTGTGGTGTGTTCGTTTTGGGGATTCGTTTTGCTGTATCGATTTCAGTCGCTGAGAGTACGCTTGTTGTTTCCATTGCTTGGCGTGGCAGTGGTGGCATCGTTGGCGGTTGCGGCGGCATCGTATTGGTTGGCGGATCGCTGGGAGCGTGCGCAGGTGGCACGCCGTTATCAAGAAATTGAGTCAACTCTGAGTGCGGCCTCGTTTCCTTTGACGCCGTTGGTGGTGAATTCGATCGCTGACCTCACCGACACTGATTTGATCACGTTGGATTCAAATGAGACTGTCTCTTATACACATCTGACGCTGCCGACGACTCCTTACGTGTAGA
>OJCR01000658.1_pt1 | contig 14963 bp, 16 predicted proteins | sample 1591611 | NCBI WGS metagenome assembly OJCR01 (sample SAMN05416815, study PRJEB24817) | seawater metagenome | isolation source: Sea water | place: Canada:Atlantic | collected 2013-07
GAGATCAGCCTCGGTCTCGTGGGCTCGGAGATGTGTATAAGAGACAGTTTCAAGAGAAGGATATTTTGAAAAAATCGAACTGGATGCGGGGTCATTGACATGATCCTCGAGAGCAATCATGCCATTTTTTCTGCCAATCATGAAGAGTTCATACAGGGCCTGAAAAAGGTCTTCATACGATTGTTGATTGTACGGCATTCCCTTAAAAACAGCCATCACCTTTCTGAAGAGATCTTTCAAAACTGGCAATGGGGCCATGATAATCATCGATCCCACAGCTGCACCAATAATGACTAGATATTCATTTCCGTGCAGTAGGTTTTCCAAAATGGCAGTTTTCCACCCCGCTGACCACACGAAGCCGATCAGGACAGATGCGAAGACAACAATTGCACCAATTATTAAAACCATATGATTTGCACTCTAATAAAAATAAAAAAAAGTCCATCAAAGGTCTCGCGCGAGGCCTCGGATAAGTAAAATGGCCTCTGAATGGATCTGGCATACCCGCGATTCTGTGACACCCAGAATTTCTGCAATCTCTTTCAATCGCATGTTCTCATAGTAGTAAAATGCCAGGACTTTTTTCATTTTATCGGGTAATTCAGTGATCTTTTCCTTTATCTTTTCGATCAATTCAAGGCGTGAAGTAATTTCATCAGGTCCGGGTGTTTCCTCATCCTCGATGTTGACGCCCATGAAGGGGTCGTCCGGGCCTCCTTGTTCATTGCATCCATTGATCGAGACAAAAGCTACCGGACGGATTTGCTCTACTAATTTTTGATAATCATTGATGGAAATTTGCAAAGCCTCGGCGATTTCTGATTCCTCAGGCATGCGCTGCATCTTGGATTCGAGTTCGCAAATGACTCGTTCGACTTTTTTTGCCTTGTCGTGAACAGAACGTGGGACCCAGTCCAAACGCCTCAATTCATCGAGGACAGCCCCGCGTATGCGATGCCTGGCATAGCAAGCGAAATTTGAATTCTGTGCGGAGTCATAATTGCGGATAGCCTTCAATAGACCAACCAAACCCGGACTGTAGAGATCTTCCTGGTGCACATGTGAGGGTAAAGTCATGGCCAGGCGACCCACCACACTTTTGACGAGGGGGAGATACTCTTTGACGAGGTCATTTTCAAGCTCACCGCCTTGATCGTGGCTGCTGTAGGATTCCCATGCTTTCTTTACAAGCGTAGCTGGTTGCTCCTTCTCGATAGTCGTGGTTTCCATTGTTGGGCATTCTGCGTTCATGCTTTTGTTTCCTTCATTTCATCTGGTGTATGAGAGGCTGCCTCTTCCCTGCTTAGCTTCTCCTTGAATGCGTCCCTTAAGCAACGCACCCACATGCGAGCCCACCATCGCATCATTAATCCTGCTAAATATGCTGCTGTACATGCTTTCAAAAGAATACTGACCCAGTCATTTTGGCCTGCAAAACCGAACCCCATTCCGATTAGAAACCCTATCAACCCCCCCAGTATCATCATCTTTTTCATAAGGTCACAATTCGATCCCCAAACCCTTAAGCAAATGCCTTGCCAATGCGTTTTCCGTTCATGTTAAAATAACCTAAGCTGCTAAGTAAGAGGGGAATATCTTAGAAATAACACTGGAAGGTCTAAAGGCTTCAAAGGTACCTGGAATATTTTGCCCACCGCTTAGAAGTGCGACAGGGAAATTTGTGCCTAGGAACAGGTTCATTAATTTTCCCCACTGCGGATCCTCATCCAAATGGGTGATAATGATCCCTTTGGGATTGAATTTTTCAAAGGCCCGTATCTGTTGGCTCAGATGTGTATCTGTGTAGCACGCATTCAAAACAAGGTATCGATCACAATCAGGCAGGTTGTTGAGCCTTGATTCCAGATCACTTACTTGATTTGAGTCCTGGATGCTGATTCCTGGTAGGTCGATGAATAGTTGATTGGCCTGCTTTTCGACTCCAGAGCTTTCTGGAAAGCGCGTGATGGGTGCTTGCAGCATTTCAGCATAGACCGCAAGCGATTCAGCAGTATTTGGCTGGATTCCGTCCAGACGCCATATGGTTGGTGTCAGATTACGTTGAAAAACAAGGTGAGCCATCCATTTGCAGAGGACCGTCGTTTTCCCGCAACCCGGAGTTCCCAACAGGACAACAGGTCGATTGCTCTCCCTCGGGTCTGTTTGTGGTGTTGGTATCAATTCCATCATGAGACTGCGGCAAAATGCCAATTCATCCCTTACAAAATCCGGCATGCCATTTTGAAATCTCAATGACAATCGATCCAGGATTTCTGATATCCAATAATCGCTCAAACCCATGCTTCTCAGCATGGGTTCCACGCGCCATTTGTTGGCTTGTTTCTGACTGAGAGGTTGATTTTTGCGTGGCTTGGAAGCACTCGCTTTATCGGGGGTTTTATCGAGTTGTTTCTGGTAAATCTGAAAAAAAGTTTGACCTTCTGATTCATTCTCAAGGCCGGATGGGGCAGGTGATATCTCAGCAGTTTTCGGTTCTGGAATTTGAATTAATAACTCCAGTTTAGGCTTTCGCCAGATACGGGATAAGCCTTTGGCAGATTGCTGTCTGACTTCCTTGATGACCGCCTGCGGGCCGTATGATTGTCTTGCTTTCCTGACTGCATCCTGTGGTGAGTCAGCGAGCATAGTGACCGTTTTCATTTTGATTTCCTTTCAGTATTAAATTTGGAGCCTTGCTGTTTTCACGTTGCCAAGGGGTTTCCCTTTTCAGCATCGGGCATATTGACGACTGCAAAATTCTTAAGTGGTATAGAGTTAGGGATTTCAGTGAACCCGATGACAGCCAAGTCGGAGAAAGTGGACTTCAGAAAACGATAGAGCGCTATTCGGATTTGAGGCCCGCAGACCAGGACCGGGTGAAACCCGCTGGCTGTCATCTTTTGAATTGCCACAGAAAAAGCATCGACTAATTTCCATGCAAAATTCGGTTCAAGCACGAGTGCCACCTCGGTTGCAGATTTACGAATGCCTTCCGATATGGCTCGCTCTATTTCAGGATCCAGCGACAAGGTGTGTATGTAGCCATCCTCCCCTTTCCACTGCTTGGCTATGGCGTTTGAGAGTGCCTGTCGAGCTTGCTCAGAGAGTTCATCCGGATTTTTCGTGTGGGGTGCCATGTCGCTGATGCGCTCCAGAATTTCAGGTAAATTCCTTATCGATAAACCTTCTGCGAGAAGATTTTGAAGAATCCGGTGAATATGGCCCACGGTCAGGTGGGCAGGAATCAGTTCGTTAATGACGGCTGAATGTGTGTCTTGCAAATGATCAAGCAGGTGTTGAACATCCTGTCGTGACAATATCTCCGCAGCATTGCGCTTAACCGTCTCTGAAAGATGTGTCACGAGGACAGTCGTCGCATCCACGACAGTGAACCCTTTGAGTTCAGCATTCTTTTTTTCAACTGCGGTGATCCATGTAGCCGGTAGTTGGTAGACTGGTTCCTTGGTTGGGATACCTTTTAAAATTTCCTTACTATCGGTGGCGTTCATCGCCATCCACTGTCCCGGCTGTATTTGCCCCTTGGTGCGCTCCTCGCCTTTGAGCAAAAGGCGATAATCATTGGCCTGTAATTGAAGATTGTCCTTCACCTTGATCGGAGGAACAATCAGGCCCATATCACGAGCAAAGTTTTTTCGGATACCAGTGATTCTAGCCAGAAGATCGCCATTCTTAGATTCATCGGCAAGATGAACGAGCCCGAATCCGAGCTCCACCTGAATGGGATCCAGTTTGAGCAACTGCTCAATGGGTTGTTCTGCTGGAGCTGCAGTATCAGCCTTTGCTCCCTTTGCCTGGGGGGAACCGGGTGTGTTTGAAGTGGCATCCTCCTCTAAAACGGATTGAAAGGAGTCTTTAAGCTTCGGAAGATACCAGGCTGCAAGCCCGAATAAGACAGCCAGTGTGAAAAAGGGAAGGAATGGGAAGCCTGGGATAAACATCATGACGCTCAACATGGCTGCCAGGATCCAGATCGCTTTGAATGAAAAGAACAATTGTCCGGTCAGTTCTCGCCCTAGATTGTTCTTGGCTGTTGCACGAGTCACCAGAATACCGGTGGCTGCCGAGGTGATGAGTGCTGGAATTTGGGAGACGAGTCCATCGCCAATAGATAAAAGCGTATAAAGCTCAAGCGCATCCATCACGGACATTTGCTTCTGGAAAATCCCAATGCCAAATCCCCCGATGACGTTAATGATCGTAATGAGTATGCCAGCAATGGCATCGCCTCTCACGAACTTGCTGGCACCGTCCATGGCACCATAAAAATCTGCTTCTCCCTCAACTTTTTTACGCTTCTCTCTGGCTTGAACTTCATCGATGACTCCTGCATTCAGTTCAGCATCAATAGCCATTTGTTTTCCGGGCATGGCATCCAAGGTAAATCGGGCTGCGACTTCGGCAATGCGTCCGGCACCTTTGGTGATCACAATGAAGTTGACCAAAACCAGAATGATAAAAACGACGAGGCCTACGATAAAATTCCCTTTAACAACGAAATTACCAAATGCCTCAATAATATTCCCTGCGTAACCGTCCAATAGAATCAAGCGAGTAGAGGCGACATTGAGTGAAAGCCTGAATAACGTTGCTATCAGCAACATGGTTGGGAAACCAGTGAAGTCGGCAGAGTCCTTCAGATATAAAATGACAAGCAACATCAGCAGTGATATTGCAATGCTCAACGCCAATGCCCCATCCAGCAGGAAAGCAGGCATTGGTAGAATCAGGAACATGACGATGCCAAACAAGGCCAGCGGTAACCAGACGTCGAGGCCATACACCAGCTTCTTGCGGTAATCACTTCCCAGAAGTTTTTCGATAATCATCATCTTTTACTCAGGCTCCTTTGCCTTGCGCGTGATATTTGTATGGGTTCAACCGATAGACTGCGGCAAGGATCTCAGCGATGGCTGAATACATGGCCGCAGGTATTTCATGACCGACAGGTGTTGATTTATAGAGAGATCGAGCCAGGGGCTTGTTTTCAATAATCGGAATTTTGTGTTCCCTGGCCAATTCCTTGATTTTGGCTGCAAACAGTCGCTCTCCCTTTGCCAGTACCTTGGGGGCAGTCATGCCATTGGCATTGTATTTCAAGGCGACGGCATAATGTGTCGGGTTTGTTAAAATGACATCTGCATCAGGGACATCCTGAATCATTCTACGCTGACGTAATGCCATTCGCATTTGCTGACGTCTTCCCTTCATCTTGGGATCGCCTTCTTGGTTCTTATGCTCTTCCTTGGTTTCCTCCTTGGTCATCATCAGATCTCTACCGGTCTTCCAAAGCTGATAGCCGTAATCGACCAGAGCAAAGAAGATCATCACAATAATGAATTTCGTGAAAATCGACGCGGTTGTCAGCGAAACGAACTTAATGAAATCACCGATACTGACAGATGAACTGAAAATAGGAGATTGAATTGCCTTTCTAGCTTCAAAATAGAGGAAGCTTCCCAATATCAGTATTTTACCGCTTGAAAATGCAGCGGTCACAAGTGCGTTTGTGGAAACTATTTTTTTCCAACCATTAATTGGATTGATTTTATTCCAGTTCAGATTGATGGCTTCTGTCGTCAGCTTAAGTTTTGTCTGAGAGAGTCCGGCAATCAGTCCTCCTGCAGCCGATGCTCCAACAACGGGTGAAACCATTTTAAAAAAAGTTGTACCCGATGTTCTGATCTGGGACTGCATGAACTCTTGTTTGATATCTATCGAGTTCGCTTCAGTGAGCAAGCTTGTCATGATCTTCGCTGATTGTTCCCAGATCTCTGGCCCGACCATCATCAAGGATCCAAGGCCTCCAGCGGTGACCAGCAATGTCTGTATCTCGGCACTCTTGGCAAATTGCCCCTGATTAAAGGAGTCCTGCAGTTTTTTAGGTGTTGCTTGTTCTGTTTTTTCTCCTGCTTGCTCATTACTCATGATCAAGCCTTTCTTTTGTGGAAATAGATTTTCTCATCATCGCATCAACCATTCAGGGAATTTACTGCGCTCATGAGATCGAGAGGGATTCCTCTTACAAATTGAACGATATGCTCAGCCATCACATCGCATGTCATTCCAAAAACGGTTAATCCAGCAAGGATTCGGAATGAAAAACTTTCAGCGAACACATTCATTTGAGGAACAGCTCGTCCAAGAAAAGAAAAGAGAAGCAGCAGAATGAATGAAACAGTCATGATGGGGCCTGCGATCATGATTCCAACGGAAAAGACGCCGGCTGTCATTGGAATAAGGGTCTTTATCATGCCTCCTCCAAAATTGGCCTGGCCCATTGGAAGCACCTCAAAACTTTTGGATAATCCGGCGAAAAACCAATGGTGCATATCCGTCGTAAAAAAGATCATGATGGCCAACTGATAAAGGATGTTTGTAGGGATGGTGGATTGGTTGGTCTGAAATGGATTGACATCCATTGGCATCATTAATCCGATTCCTGTGGCAATAACGGCTCCTCCAATATCCAGAGCATAAAAAAAAAGGCGTGAAACAAACCCCAGAAGGACTCCTACAAGCACTTCGCTTGTCATCAGGATCAAGACCTGTAAGAAAGGCCAGCCATCCACTGAAACCGCAGGTTGAGCAGATGAAACAAAAAAAGCAGTCAGTGCACCGAGGGCTATTCTAATTTTGATCGGTATATTAGGCGTCGAGAATGCAGGAACCGTCGCAAAAAGAGCGGAAGTTCGCATCATCACTAAAAGCCATGTGGTAAAATATGCCGATATCACTACGAAACACTCATAAGCAGCAAGCGTACCACACAGAAAAACCGGCCTTTCAAGGCCGGTTACGCGCGCACAGGGGGAAAATTTTTCTATCCCACCATTTGAGGAGCAAGTTGAATCATCCAGCGGGTATACTCAATCATCGTCCTCAGAATCCAAGGTGAAGCCACGATAATGAAAGCAGCAATGCCCATTGTTTTTGGTAAAAAGCTGAGTGTTTGTTCCTGCACGGAGGTAACCGTCTGAAAAACACTGACGCTGGTGCCAATAGTCATGCCTGTGACAAGAATGGGTGCTGCCAACTGAGTGGCCTTGAGAAGCATCAATCGAATGAGTTCAACTGCAAAATCAGGGTTCATTGTTTCACTTTCTGAATAGGTTAAGTGGCAAAACTTTCCAACAGGGACTGAACGATCAGGTTCCAGCCATCCACTAGCACAAACAAGAGGATTTTCAGTGGAAGGGAAATGGTTACCGGTGGCATCATCATCATACCCATGCCCATGAGTACGGTTGCTACGATTAAATCAATCATGATGAACGGCATGAATATCAAAAACCCAATCTGAAATGCCGTTTTAAGTTCGCTGAGAATAAAAGCGGGTATGACGACGTTCAAGGGAAGCTGCATGGCACTGGATGCTTGAATCCGCGCCATGGTCACAAAAAGCTCCATGTCTTGAGGCCGAGTCTGCTTGAGCATGAATTCCTTGATTGCGGTGGAGGCATTATCAAGGGCTTCAGGCCCTGTAATTTGCTCAGCTGAGTATGGATCTACCGCAGTTGTTTGGATTTTTGCCCAGGTGGGTGCCATCACAAACAAACTCATGAAAAAAGCCAAGCCAATGATGATTTGATTCGAGGGTGCGCCTTGTAGAGACAGTGCTGAACGGATGAACGACAATACGATCACGATCCGTGTGAAACTCGTCATCAATAAAACAATGGATGGAGTCAAGGCGAGGAGGGTGATGACGAACAATATCTGGATGCCCGTATCGACATCTGCTGGATCGCCCGCCGGATTAAAGCCAAGATTTAAACTGAATGGCAATGCTCCGCCTGTGGTCTGTGCCTCGGCTTGAAACTGTATGGCACCGAGGCAGAGGAAAGGGATCAAGATCCAACGCACAAAGCGCGTGCCAGAGCCCTGTTTTAATCCCAGTATGAAATTAAGATGGCTCATTCATAGCCTTCCGAATCTCATCCTTGAAACCATTATCTTGAAGATTCAAGGTCTGCTCGCTTTTATTTTCCCCTCTGATGGGAGTCAAAACAGGTGATCCTTGCTGAGAGGTGGCAACGAGAAAACTTTCTCCTTGATAGTCCAGGACATAGATAGAATTTTTCTGATTCAGCGCGCGATACTCGAGCACTTTCAGATGTCCTTGCGAAGTTTTGTTCTGAAGGGCCCCCCCATACTTGCGAAACAGAAATACGCCCATGAAAAATATACTCAGGACCGTGATCAAAGCCCCGAACATGCGCAACCAGGCTGCCAGCATATCGTTTGATGATTCCAAAGCCATGCCCTCCTGTATTTTTGCAGCATCGGAGACAGCTTGATCAGCTCCCTGCAACAGTGCAGCTCCATTCCAGCAAAGGAACAGGAATGCACAGAATACAAGGAGTTGAGTGTGACGAATCATGATCAGAACAACTTAGTGATCTTGATGCCAAAACAATTGTCCACGACGACAACTTCTCCCTGAGCCACAAGCTTGTCGTTGACATACAAATCGGCAGGTTTGTCAGCCTCTTTGTCTAATTGCACCACTTTACCCGGAGTAAGTTCCAATACGCTTTTCATGGGCATCATGCATGAACCAAGTTCAACAGATAATTCAACCGGAACGTTATATAGCATTTCCAGATTTTGTGGTGATTCCTTTTGTTCGTCTGCTTCAGCCATAACAATCCTTGTTTATTTTTCTAAGTTCTGTGTAATTTTAAAGGCCCATTTTTTGTTTATTTTGCCTATACTACCTTTGAAAGCTTGCTTGCCTGCTACCTTCAAAACAGCTGTTTCAAAGAAAGATGAATTGATGGGCAGGAACTGCCCTGGTCTAAGGTTTGACATCTCTTTGAGGCTAATCTTCGGTCCGCGACAAGATGTGGATAAGTCCACTTGCACAGAGTCAAAACGATCACACCAGTCTGGAGCCTGGATCTGGCTGTTTGACTTTCCATCATCGTCGCCAAAGTCCATCTTGCTCAAGGCTCCCACCAACGGTTCGAGTGTTAGGTGAGGAATAATGATCCGAATCGGCTCTTTGCAATCCCCCATCGTTGTTTGGATGGTGAGTTGCAGTGCTGCCGAATTCAATGAAGATGATGAAAGGTATTTTGGGTTGGACTCGTGACTGACAATAGATGGTTGGATAGGTGTTAGATGAGCCCAAATATTTGCCCATTCTAAGATGATGATATTGACCACATCATCAAGTAGAGTAACCTCGACATCATTCAATTTTTCTTTGCTGCTCTGCAGTTCTGCTGGGCCTCCCATCAATCGGTCCACGATCGATAAAGACAGAGGAAGGGGTAATTCAACGATTGAGTGACCACGCAGAGGTGCCATTCGAACCAGCGACAAATGAGTGGTTTCATCCATTTTATTGAGTCCATTGCGCATCTTGGTTGATTCGAGAGGTTCCATTTGCATGTCAATCTCAATCCGCAAAAACAGACTTAATCTTGCGATCAAACTGTTGACGAAATCTTCATGAATTTGATTTAACTTTCGCATCTCAAGAGGTGTGAGAGCAGATGTTCCATCGAAATCAAATGCACTGATACTATTGGAATTTCTTGTATGCCTTGCACCTCCCTGACGGATGACAGTCACGTCCTGCTGGGAGGCTCCCTGATCGTGGGAGGTTGATTTGGGTTCTGGATTGAGGTTTTCCGTCCCGGGATTGTCTGATGTTTCGTCCATGGTATCAGGTTGCTGGCAAAATTTTAAAGAATCAGATCCTACTATTGAACACTCCAAGACTCTATAACGACGTTTTTCACGGCATCGTCATCATCAAGTATGTCATTAAAAGCGGTGGTCAGCTGGGCCTTGACCTTGGCTCTCGTAGCGCTTGAGTCCATTTCGGTAAGTTCGAATTGACCTATAATATTGTTTGTTTCCTCGCGGAAATATGCCCGGTACTTTTCGCTTTCTTCAATTATATCGCCCAACCCCCCTTTTTCTTTGCCTTCGATGAGGATAGAGACCCAAAGGCTCCTGCTACCATTCGTATTTTTGACATTTACCTGCTGTCTTTCCATTAAGAAATCATCTTCTGGTGGGATAATTTTTCCATCTTTGTCCTTTTTTGGCTCTGGTTTACTCTTATCTTCCTCATTTTTACTGCTTTTTAGAAACTCCACACCATCGAGTTTGCCAGCGATTTTTTCTGCGAGTTTGTCAGCTAGGAAAAATTGGGTCGTCAGGTAAGCTACAATCGGCATGAGAACCATGACTATGATGAGGGGAACCACTAATCCCGCTGGTTTTTTGGTTTCCTCCGTTTCTTTCTCAGGTGTCTTGTCTGCCATAACAGTAGTTTTTTCTATAAAATTAACGTGTCAGATTAACGAGTTCCTGAAGCAGCTCATCACTGGTTGAGATCATTCGGGCATTGGCTTGAAAAGCGCGCTGGGCCATGATCAGTGAAGAAAATTCACCAGTCAGATCCACATTAGATGACTCGATTGCCCTTGATTGAAGCATGCCTACGCTCCCGGTTCCTGGTTGCCAACCAAAAGGCTGCCCTGCACCATCCACCGGAGCCGCTGCCTGCAGGTTTCCATAAAGGTTGCCACCCTGTTTGGTCAGTTCCTGAGGTGCCCCGAATTGTTGCAAGAGGATTTGTCCTCCCTTGTAACTTCTCTGGTCATCAAAATGTATCCTGATCGTTCCGTCTCTCTCGATTTCAGCACCCACAAAAGATGCATTACCCGGCTCGAATGCGCCACGTATGGCCAGATCATCTCTGAATTTCAAATCACCTGCACCCTGATTGCCATCGCCCAATAAGCCCTGTACGCGCAGGCCCTGGTTTGTCGTCAGGAATCCTTCGTTGTCTACTTTGAAATTTCCGACACGGGTTGCAAATTCTTTATCATTGGCCGGATCCTTGACCATAAAAAAGCCATCTCCATCTCTCACAGCCACATCACTGGCGCTCGATGTTGTCGTCAATCCACCTGCTGAAAAAGAGGTCGAGATGCCTCCGCTGGCCACACCGCTTCCAAAATTTGAAGCAACCACATTGCTGCCTCCATTGACCATCGCCTGCCCAAATGTATCCTCGAAATTGAGACGCGCACTTTTGTAGCCGCTGGTATTGACGTTTGCGATATTGTTACCGATAAGATCGATTTGGCCCTGGAACTGTTGAAGTCCACTGACCCCGGCATTGAGTGAGTTAAGCATCGTGTTGAACCTGTTTGATCATTGGGTTGATGATATTACGATACCCTTCCGTGGGCATGACATTTTCCGCTGGCAAATTAATAGACAGGAGTTGTTCCAAATCATAGAGCTGCCCGTCGACCTCAATCATGGGGCGCCCATCTTGAAATTTTACTGCTGAGACTTTTCCATCAATCGTTTCTCCGAAGTTAACCTCACGGCCCAGCATGCTGTTCGCCTGGATGACTTGTTGCTCGTGTCTCATGGCTGCAAGATCCGATTGCATGGCTCTGGCCTGTTCCAGGCTTGAGATTTGCATGACCTGCGAAAGAAACTCAGAATCCTTTTTTGGCTCGAGAGGGTCTTGAGAAGAAAGTTCGACCGTTAATAGTTTAAAGAAATCTTCCTGATTTACATCATGCAGCCCGTTGGTAACCTCCGAAAGGTTCCCAAACTGTCCGTTGGCCGCTGCCGTTGTGTTTGATGTGATGGTGTTCATTATTTATGATTCAAGTGAAAAAAATTGATAGCTTCTATGCCCATGAAACAAGGGTGCCCTCCATGAGATCAATGTTGGACTCTTGCTTGTGCAATGACTCTTTCTGTGTTTTGTCCTTGAGAGCTGATTTCTGGCTTTGTCTGGGAAAGATGTCTTGATTGCTATCATCCGTTTGACCACGTTTGCCGCCATGATTGGCGGGCGATTCCTGATGCGAATCCATTTCAGGGTCCCCAAGTTGAATGCCTTGTTGTGACAATTCTCGTTGGATTTCCTCCCAGTGTGGTTTAAGTAAGTTTGCCGTTGACTGATCCATTTTGGCAGCAACCAGAATGTTGGATTCGCCCTGTTGCAAAGTCAGCGTCAGTGCCATATTGGCATCAGGTCGTATCATGACTTGCATGGATGAATCGGGTGCACTCTTCATGACCACGACTTGTTCCTCAATCATGGATTGAATCCTTTGAATGGAATCCACCATGGTAGATGACCTAGAAGGGCCTGCGATTGATGTTTTCGTAAAAAACTGTATCTGAGTGTTATTTGCAGAATCTTTATCGAGAAAAACGCTATTTTCTTCCTGTTTACCCTCGGAAAAGGAACTACCAAAGGACATGGATTCTTCTGAGCCATTACCTGCCATGACCGGACGAATCAATTTATCTGGCCCATTGAGGTTCGCCTCTCCCCTGGCGTTCACAGGCTGCTTTGTGTTATTGGTAGACATATTTCTTTGTTGACTCAACTTTTGGGTATTGAGCGTTTCCTTCGATCTTGAATTTGAAGAAGCATGCGCCGTGCCATGATGCATTGGTATGGCCTGCGAAGTGCTGGAAGCCGCGCTGTTGGCGGTCATCAGCATGTTTTCAGATACTTTTACTGATCCATGGGCCAGTGCGTTTTTACCATCCAAAATAGGTCGGGGGGTAATATTTGCCCCCCTCTGAGCGGGTTTTTCGTCATTCGAGATATTCTTGCCGCTTTGTGTTTTTTCTTTGGATTCAGGGGCGTTTTTTGAATCTTTGCCCTTTGCTTTTTCTTTTGCACCTGAGGTCTGGGAATCTGAATCTTCCGTTGAAATTTTGGATGCTGACCTTGAGGAATGCGATTCCTGACCTTCACGATTTAGAATCTCAGCACCAGAGGGCTTCACAGATTTGAAGTTGTTCTCAGGAGAAGGAGGGGCAGATCCGGAAGAAGCTCCACTCAACCATGCAGCCTCCTCTAGTTCTTTGGATATTTTATCTGGTGATTTGTTGACCACCCCATCCTTGTTATAAAGTTCAGCATTGAACCTGTCTCGAAAAGAATCCTCGGTTCTGTCTTCCTTTTTATGCTCTGACGAGCGAGTTGTTTTTGAATGGGCTGTTCCTGAGGGCTCCTGTATCAAAGATGTTTGCATGTTGCTGGAAATGTTGAGCAACGATTGTTGCAGGTACAATCGAGGTAGGTGAATGGATTGGTGCGTTGATTTTTAACTTCCGAACACAATGGTTGAAAGTCCTGATATTTTTTCAGAGTGGAGGCAACTTCTATTTAGGCAGATTCTCTTCAGGAATAACACCTTGGTATATTGTGAGAATAGCGTGGATGCGTTCTTCAGTTTTTTCATCTTTTGAAAGCCAAAGTTCAACCACCGGGCCAAATTCCGCCGGTTTGAGCAGCCTGAAAATCTTTGCTATTTTCTGGTTAGACATTTCTTCAAGTATCGTTCCAATTTGCTCAGGCTCAAGAGTTTTAAATAAGCCGAGAAGGCTCTTTATGTTTTGTTCCTCGTTTTTGGTTAAAGCAGTCGCAGAACGTTCAAATTCATCTTGAAGGTTTCTCATTCTGTTTGTGATGCTACTCAATTGATCAATATCTTTTTGAACTCGTGCATCCAATAACCTGAGTTCCTTCTCTTTTTTTTCGATAGCTTTTGCACGCTTATAAAGATCCTGAACCAAAAGATCCATTTCAGGGTTTCTAAAATTCCATGATGGTCCGTCCAGGTTGGGATCAATTCCTATCTGGGTGCCATCGGCTTTTTGATTAGGTTTAAATTCGAAGTTTCCTATTGAGATAAAAAGAGTCCACATGGTGACGCCGATGTAAATCAAGCCTCCAAGAATCACAAAAATTACTTTAGAACTCAGTAAATGCTTCATGATGCGCCTCAAGAAAACTGATGAGCCCCGCGCAGGGATAATTCATCCAGAAAAGTTTGATCCGCTTTATCAATAATTTTTGCATGTGCGCCAGCAAGCCTGTCACGATATTTTTCCATCACTTCGCATTCCTGGCGAGCAGCGGTCAGTGCGTTCTTGCATTGCTCGAGATCTTCCTCTGCATTGTTCAGAGCATGAAGGGTCTCGTCGATTTGCTGTTCGTAATACTCACAGCCTTTTCTGAGGTTTTGCAACATTGAAACTGATTGAGGTTGTGACAGCGATTGTTGATATCGTTGATGTTGCATCGTGAGTCCTTCACGAAGCGTTTTCATCTTTTCAGCCAATAGATTGAATCTATTCAAGGCAACGGCGTGCGTGTCAATCACTGTCCGTTCGTGTTGGTTTCTTAACTGCAAAACGCCATCAAGTTTGAATTCAAATCGTTTCATAATCGTTTTCAGTAGTCAGTATTAATTGTTCACAGTATACTTTTCCCCGGCAAATACCTGCTCAAGCATTGCATGACTTTCTTCAACGGAATAACCTTCTTTAACAGTTTGCTTGAGGAATGTATTGAGGCTTGGTCTTAGCCTTATGGCTCGATCCAATTCTTCATTGGAGCCTTTCTTGTAAGCACCCAATGAAAGTATATCGCGATGTTCATGGTATTCAGCCATTGCCTCCCGGGCACGATGAATCCATTCCTGGGATTTTCCTTGACTCAAATCACCAAACAATCGACTGACACTTTGTAACACATCGATTGCCGGGTAGTGGTTTCTGAAGGCCAGGTCTCTGTTCAAAACAACATGGCCATCCAAAATGGACCTGACATGATCAGCGACAGGATCGTTCATGTCATCTCCTTCCACCAACACAGTGAACAAACCGGTGATGGATCCATTTTCCCCTGCACCTGCTCGCTCAAGAAGCTGGGGTAATGTGGCAAAAACGGAAGGTGGGTAACCTTTGGTTGCCGGCAATTCACCCGCAGCAAGTCCCACTTCCCGCTGTGCCATGGCAAAGCGTGTGACCGAGTCCATCATCAAAAGTACCTTCGAGCCCTGGTCACGGAAATACTCCGATATTGCCATTGCTGTGTAGCTGTCTCTTATACACATCTCCGAGCCCACGAGACCGAGGCTGATCTC
>OJCR01000662.1_pt1 | contig 14896 bp, 17 predicted proteins | sample 1591611 | NCBI WGS metagenome assembly OJCR01 (sample SAMN05416815, study PRJEB24817) | seawater metagenome | isolation source: Sea water | place: Canada:Atlantic | collected 2013-07
GAGATCAGCCTCGGTCTCGTGGGCTCGGAGATGTGTATAAGAGACAGCATTATCATGAGTATGATAAGATCAAAATTATAACAGCAACGACATGGAGTAAAAAAGAACCAGTATGGGAAGAAAATAAAAATGATCTACCTTTTGAAATTACATCTAAATTAGTCGATACTAATCTAGGATTTAAACAAAGAACATTATTCACTAATTTAGACAAGGTTAAAGATTGTTTTTACAAAACTATTGATTTTAATAAAAGATTTGATCTCCTTACTCACGACCACGATGATTCACACACAGATCATGTCGCATTGAGCTTTATATCTAAGGGAATGTATAAATATTGCAGTCGTTATGTCACTTTATACTCCCCATCTAGTGTTAATTTTCAAAGTAATTACTATATAGGTATTGATGAAGATCTTTATAATCTCAAAAAGAAATCTTTAGATAGATACGACATCAATAAAGATCAGTCTTATACAAAATGGGGGTACTACTTACAAAGCGAAGAGCATTACAATATAGGACGCGCACATGTTTTAGAAAATTTTGCTTTTGATGACCATCAAACATATGAAATATATAAAATAATGAAATGGTTATGAGAGAATTAGATTAAACAATTTAAAAACCTATGAATATAAGAGATGTAAAATCAGAGAATAAACAAAATGTCACATAAAGAACAAAGAAAATTTTTAGATAAAATTAAATTAAAATTTCCAAATGCATTTAAGAATTGTAAAGTATTAGATATTGGATCATTTAACGTGAACGGTAATGAAAAACCATGGTTTGATGACTGTGATTTTATTGGCTTGGATTTACTTCTTGGCCCAGGTGTTGACGTTGCATGTCCTGCGAATGAATATAATGCACCTAATGAATCATTTGACACGATTGTATCTTGTGAATGTTGGGAACACAATCCATTTTATAAAGAATCAATTATTAATGCAATAAGAATGCTCAAACCAGGTGGGTGTTTTATATGGACATGTGCTACAACAGGAAGGCCTGTTCATGGAACTGCTTCTCAAGATATGATTGATAATGCCAAAGGAATAACATCGCAAGGTAATAAAATTACAGAATGGAAAACAATGCCCAATGTAGAAAAAGAAGATTGGGATAATGAATATTATAAAAATGTTACAGAAGAAGATATTCGTTCATTTTGTGATGTTGATTCTATATTTAGCAATTATCAATTTGAAGTAGAAGAAAATCATTGCGATTTAATGTTTTGGGGGATAAAGAAAGCCGTTTAATATAGAACCTTGGCGCGATTGTGAAAGCGACAATACATCAGCCTGAACACTTCCCATATATGGGATTCTTTCAAAAAATCGCCGAAGCTGATATTTTTGTTGTGTTAGATAATGTCAATTATAGAAAAAATTATTTCCAGAACCGCAATAAAATAAAGCTTAAAAATGGAAACGATGACTGGATTACGGTTCCAGTTGAAAAAAAATCAACATCTAAAAATATAAAAGATGTGCTAGTTTCCTTAGATCCGAATTGGCAAAGAAAAGTTGTTACAAAAATCAAAGAGAATCTAGATTTAGATGTTTCTGAAATTTATTCCCAAGAAAAACTCATCGACATAAACATGGCGAGCATATACTGGGCACTCGATAAATTAAACGCTAAAAAAGAAATTATTTTTGCAAGCAACCTTAATGTTTCTGGGCGTAAATCTGAATTATTAGCAAATATTCTTAAAGAAATCGGTGCTACAAAATATATAAGCGGACCATCAGGTAAAGACTATTTAGATATGAATTACTTTAATGACATAGAGGTTGATTTTTTTGAACCCCATGTAGAAAATTACTATTCTTGCCTGTATAATTTATCATGAATCTTTATATTGACACATCAACCCCACCATTAAAAGGCTCTAGAAGAATGAGGGGTTTAAATATAGCAAAAATGCTTGACTGCCGCTTTGGCGATATCGAACAGGATTATAAAACAATCAAAAACTCAAATGTTATTTTCATTAGAAGACATCCTCCGCACTTAAGTACATCAATCATCAACCATTTAAAATCAAATAATAATAAAATTATTCTTGATTTTTTAGACTCCTCAGAGCTTGCGATAAAAAACGAAAACTGGTTTGACCTTATTATCACTAATAATAATTATATGAATAGTTTTTTTAAAACTAAAACGCATACAATACCTGTGGGATGGGATACGGATTTATATAAAAAAATAAAATTAAAACCTTCTGAGGAAATAAAAGTTTATTATTTCGGCGACTCTGCCAAAACTCATTTTTACGAAAACTTTTCAGACTTAGGAATTATTGACGCAAAAACTCTTAAAGGAGAATATGATTTATATAATCATGAAAATATGAACTCGGTTATATATGATGGATCAATTAATATATCAATAAGAAAAGGTTATAGATCATCAGGAGACCGCCATGACGTACTATCCAGTTGGGAAACATCAACAAAAGTTGCTACGGCAGCCATGCTAGACAACTTAATTATATCCAGCAGATCCCCATCCTCCTTAGAAATACTAGGAGAAGACTATCCATATTATGCAGACACTTCAACAGAGCTTAAAGAAAAATTAAACAAATGCAAACAAGATATTAAAAACAAAACAGAAGAATATTTTTTATCTAAACAGATCATGGGACAAGCAAAAGAAATGCTATCTCCAGAAAAATTAATATATAGATGGAAATCTATCGATGAAAAATTATAATAATTTATGAAATATATAGTAACAGGAGGGGCTGGATTCATAGGAAGCAATCTAGTTGATGAATTAGTAATGCAAGGGCACGAAGTTGTCGTGCTAGATAACTTGTCAACTGGTCTGGAGTCAAATGTAAACTCAAAAGCCAAGCTAGTTGTATGTGACATATCTGCATGTAATAAATCTGGATCTTTTAGAAAACTTGCCGAAGAAATGATGAAAGGCGTGGACACTGTTTTTCATTTAGCTGCTCTAGCTAGAGTTCAGCCTTCGATAGAAAATCCTTACAAGTTTAATCAAATCAACGAAGGAGGCACTCTTAACATGCTCGAGGTCGCCGCTAATGCAGGAGTAAGAAGATTTGTATTCAGTTCGTCTTCCTCTGTTTACGGAGATGTAACAGAAGAAGAATTGCCGACAAAAGAAACAAACTCTTTTAATCCGATGAGTCCATATGCATTAAACAAACTTGTCGGGGAGGAATATTGCAGACTGTATTCGAGGATATACAATATCGAAACGGTATGCCTTAGATACTTTAATGTATATGGAGAAAGACAGCCTCTTACTGGAGCTTACGCTTTAGTGATGGGGACTTTTGCAAAACAAAAGCTAGAAGGGAAAACTCTAACCATCAACGGCGACGGAGAACAAAGAAGAGATTTCACGTATGTAAAAGATGTCGCCAGAGCAAACATCTTAGCTTCTCAGTCCGAAAAGGTGGGGCAAGGAGAAGCTATTAATATCGGTAATTCCGACAATCGATCTGTCAATGATATAGCTAGATTGATAGGAGGAGAAACCACCAATAGAGCTCCAGTAATAGAGCCTCGTGAAACATTAGCGGACAATAACAGAGCCAAACAACTTTTAAATTGGAGTTCAACAATATCCCTTGAGGACTGGATGCCCAAATACAAAAAAGATTTAGGTATAGAATGATCTCTCATGGTCTAAAGTTAATATACATCCACCCAACTAAAACAGGAGGAACAAGCATAGAGCATTGCTTGGAGCCTTATTTTGAAATTAACACTCCAGGAAAACACTGTACCTTGTTGGAGGTCCAACAGATGTTTTATTCTTTTGAGAAATATCGATCAAAGACTTTTTCAGAAGTTAAGGGATTAAGAGTCAATCACTTTGACAAATATTTAAAAGTCTGCTCGGTAAGAGATCCTTGGTCTAGGATGTATTCTCTTTTTAAGTTCCATAACTTTAAAAGAATTAGGCGAGGCAAGATCTCAGCCAAAAGCCCTGTTGATTTTTTAAATTTTTTAAATTCAATGATTAACAGAAACCCCCAAGACCCAATCAAGCACACATTGCCATGTTACGATCACTGCTTATCTTTAAATGACAAAGGAGGGAAAGAGTTTAATATTGATTTAACCATAAATCAATCTAATCTACAAGAAGATTTTAATAATTTATGCGATAAATTAAATATACCCAAGCAAAATTTGTTACATAAAAACAAATCGAGAAAGTGTTCTAATTTAGAAGATGTATATAATTCCGAATCAGAAGAGCTTGTAGAGACTTTCTTTAAAAAAGATATAGAATTTTTCAACTTTAAAAAACCTTTTGATCGATGAGCAATACGGTAATAATAACTGGAGTCACAGGCCAAGATGGCAGCCACATGGTAGACTTTTTACTTGAAAATACAGATTTAAAAATATACGGAGGTATCAGAAGGCTAAGTGTCTCTAACCATAAGAATTTAGAACACATAGACATGGACAATAGCGAGAGGTTTGAACTAATAAATATAGATCTTTCGGACTCTCACAGCATAGAGCAGTCTATATTAAAATACAAGCCAGATTATTTTATTAATTTTGCCGCCCAAAGTTTCGTTGGTTCTAGTTGGGATTTCCCCAAACAAACCTTTGAGGTTAATGCCACGGCGGTCTTAGATATACTTGAAGCCGTCAGAACCCATCACCCCACATGCAGAGTTTATAACGCAGGCTCCTCTGAAGAGTTTGGAGATGTGATATCCTCACCCCAGAACGAAAACCACCCCCTTAGACCAAGGAGCCCATACGGAGCATCTAAAGCTGCCTCCAGGCATTTGATAAAAGTTTATAGAGAATCTTATGGTATATATTGTGTGCAAGGATGGCTATTCAACCATGAAGGAACAAGAAGAGGCAAGGAATTCGTAACAAGAAAAATAACATCAACGATAGCTAGTATAAAAAAGTCTTTAAGTAGCGACTCAGACTTCAAGCCTCTTGAGGTGGGCAATATGGATGCCGAAAGAGACTGGAGTGATGCCGAGGATTTCATGAGTGGAATATGGCTAATGTTAAACCAACAAACCCCCAAAGATTATGTTTTATCTAGTGGTGAAGTTAACAATGTTAGGAGGTTTATTAAATTATGTTTTAAATTCGCCGAAATTGAAATAAAATTTTCAGGAAAAGGCGAGGAGGAGAAAATATTCACTAAAGATGGGAAACTGTTAGTCAAAGTTAATCCGAAATTCTACAGGCCAGCCGAGGTTAACCTACTGAAGGGAGACCCTTCTTGCGCTATAAGAGAATTAAACTGGAAAAGGAATTGCGATTTTAAAAGTTTAGTGTGTAAAATGTTAAATAACGATATAAAAGAAATTTCATGAAAATATTAGTCACAGGAGGAGCTGGTTATGTTGGATCAGTCTTAGTTAAAAAATTATTAGAGAAAAACATAAAGGTTTGTGTTGTTGACAGCTTAATGTACGATAACGGACACTCTATATTACCTTTTTTCGGAACGTCAAAATTTAAATTCATAAAAGGAGATGTGAGAGACGAGGGTTTGATGAAAGGTCTTGTCCATAATTTCGATTTCGTCATTCACTTGGCGGCTATCGTGGGATTCCCTGCATGCAGGAAAAACCCGCACTTAGCTCAAACAGTTAATGTGGACTCCTCTAAGTTAATTTCATCATTAATGTCGAAAGAGCAGGGCACGGTCTATGCATCGACAGGTTCTAATTATGGAATTATAGAAAATGAAATTTGCACAGAGGAGACCCCTTTAAATCCAATAAGTTTATACGGAAAAACAAAGACAGAAGCTGAAAATATCTTCCTGAATGAGAATCAAGCAGTAGCTTATAGATTCGCTACTGCATTTGGTTTATCGCCTAGAATGAGATTAGACTTATTAATTAATGACTTTGTTTATCAAGCAATAAATAATAAACTTCTTGTAATGTTCGAGAAAACATTCAAAAGAACTTTTATTCATGTCTCTGACATGGCTAATGCAATTATACATGCTATTGATAACTACGACTCAATGAAGAACAACACTTACAATGTAGGAGGGGATTCAAATAACTACAGTAAAGAAGAAATAGCTTTAATGATAAAAGAAAAAATAGATTATTACCTGCATTTCGCCGAAGTAGGTGAAGATGAAGACAAGAGGAACTACGAAGTTTCTTATAAAAAAATAAATGATGCAGGTTTCTTCATTAATAAAACAGTCGAAGAGGGAATCAAGGAGCTAGTAGAAGCTTCTCCAGCTTTAGACGTAAGGAGTGCTTATAAAAATGTATAAAAAAGTTTTAGTTACAGGGGGAAGCGGCTTTTTAGGAAGAAGGATTGTCGATGAATGCATGAATCTTGGTTATGAAGTTTTATTCCCAAGATCCAAAGAGATGGATCTCTACGATATTGAAAATTTAAAAAAATTTTTAAAAAATAATAATCCAGAAGTTATTGTTCATTCAGCAGCGTATTACGGAGGAATAGGAATATGCAATTCCGAACCAGCTAACCTTTTTAATAACAACACATTAATGACAGCTAATCTCTATAAGGCGGCTGCCGAATGCGGGGTGGATAAGGTTGTGGCAGTAGGGTCGGCGTGTGCCTACCCAGCTTTGGTAGACGGAAACATGAGTGAAGACGACTTTTGGAACGGGGAATTCCACGAAACCGTTGAGGCTTACGGGTCTTCCAAGAAGATCCAGCTGATTGCTCAAAATGCATATTACAAACAATATGGATTAAAGGGGAATCATTTAATTTTAACAAACCTTTACGGAGAAGATGATGTTTTTACCACCTACAGATCTCATGTTGTAGCGGCATTAATCAAACGCTTTTCCGATGAGATAGAAAAAGGGTCAGAAAAAATAGTAAACTGGGGGGATGGAACTCCCGAAAGAGAATTTATATATGTAGGTGATGCGGCTAAAGCCTTAGCTATGTCAATCGAATTAAATCACGACTTAAAACCTATTAATATAGGCACTGGAATAGGAACATCCATAAAAGAGTTGGCTGAAATCGTCGCTAAAAACTTGGGATTTAAAGGGGCTCTAGAATGGGACACATCTAAACCAAATGGAGTAGCGAGAAAAGTTCTAGATGTTTCTCGAATGGCTAAAGTATTCCCAGGATTTACCCCAATCACTTTTCAAGAGGGGCTTGGGAAAACTTTGAATTGGTATTTGCCAAACAAAAAAGAAGCCGATTCTAGATGTTAATAAAAAAAGCTTGATTTAAAGTTTTTTTTGTGTTATTATTAATGTATTAAAACATTAAACCGACCCTAAATTCATGGAAATATTTGTAAAAAAAAGAAACGGAAGATTGCAAGAATTCCAAGTTGATAAAATTAATGCATGTGTGCAGAGAGCTTGTGAGAATATAGAAGATGTATCCGCTAGCGAGATTGTGCTAGATGCCCAGTTGCAACTTTTCGACAAGATAACAACAACTCAAATAGATACAGCTCTCATCCTTTCCGCTAGAGAGAAAATAGAAAAAGAGCCAAACTATAGTTTTGCAGGTGCTAGGTTATTATTAAATACTATATACAAAGAAGTTTTTAAAGAAGGAGTTGACTCAGATACATTTAGGCTTCAATACAGAAAAAGTTTCATACAAAATATAAAAAAATTAGTAAAGCTAGAAAAGCTCAATCCAAAGATGCTCGAATTTGATCTCGAGAAATTGTCAGAAGCAATAAGGATTAGAAGAGATGAATCTTTTAAATACTTAGGCATTCAGATTTTAGCTGATAGATATTTTATCAGGCAAGATGACAAAATAATGGAAGCTCCTCAATGTTTTTGGATGAGAGTGGCAATGGGTCTATCTTTAAATGAAGAAGATAAAGAAGAAAGTGCAATTAAAATATATGACATGTTTAGTCAGTTTTTGTACACATCTTCCACTCCTACTCTTTTTAATAGCGGATCCACACATTCCCAATTAAGCTCTTGCTATCTTAACACTTTTGACGATAGCATTGATGGTATCTTTGATGGGGCATGGCAAGAGGCTCGCAAGTCAAAATTCGCAGGAGGATTAGGGTTTGACGTCACTCCCTTCAGGTCCTCAGGCTCTCATATTAAAGGCACGAATGGCACATCTGGAGGCTTAATTCCTTGGCTAAAAATTTACAACGATCTCCTTGTTGCAGTCAACCAAGGGGGAAAAAGGCCTGGGGCGGGATGTGCTTATCTTGAGCCTTGGCATTTAGACTATGAAGATTTCCTTAACTTAAGGAGAAACACTGGTGATGATCGCTTGCGTTGTCACGACATGAATACAGCATCTTGGATTCCTGATGAATTTATGCGTAGAGTTCAGAATGAAGATGACTGGTATTTCTTTGACCCAAAAGACACTGAACATGATGGAGGAAAAAATCTTCATGATTGCTTCGGCAAAGAGTTTGATGATAGATATTTATACTTATGCAACCAAGCGGAAGAAGGTTTAATAAAAAATTACAGAAAAACCACCGCTAAAGAGTTGTGGAAAAAAATGCTTAAAGTATTATTCGAAACCTCTCACCCTTGGAATACTTTTAAAGATCCGTGCAACATACGATACACAAATCAACACGAAGGAGTAGTTCACAGCAGCAATCTTTGTACGGAAATCACTCTTCACACAAAAGCTTCTAAATACAAGTCTGGAGAGAAGACTGAAATCGGAGAAACGGCGGTTTGTAATCTTGGCTCAATCAACATCCTCAATCATATGAATGATGATAATACGATTGATTACGAAAAATTAAAAAATACAATTCATACAGCTATTAGAGCATTAGATAATGTAATAGATTTGAATTTTTACCCCACAAAAGAAGCTAGTAACTCCAATTTAAAAAACAGACCTATTGGCCTAGGAATGATGGCGTTGCATGACGTATTACATCGAATGAATATAAATATTGATAGTGATGAAGCTATTAAATTTAATGATGAATTGTTCGAGTTTTATTCTTACCACTCTATTCTTGCCAGCTCTAAACTCGCTAAAGAAAAAGGATCGTATGAAACATACGAAGGGTCATTGTGGAGTCAAAACAAGCTACCAATTGATTCTTACTCGGACCTAATGAAATACAAGGGGAAAAGTTCGAATATTAAATCTTTATTAGATTGGACTGAGGTAAGAGCTCATATCAAAGAGTTCGGAATGAGAAACTCTAATGTAATGGCGATTGCTCCCACAGCAACCATAGGTTATATAAATGGGGTGGAGCAAAGTGTTGAGCCCAATTTCTCTGTGTTATTTGTTTATGAGAATAAGAGTGGGAATTTCTATATAACTAATCAACACTTCATAAACGATATGAAAAACGAGGGCTTATGGAATTCTAATACCGCAAAACTAGTTAAAGATGCTGATGGAGATCTGTCTGTATTAAATGGAGATATTCCCGATTGGATGAAATTAAAATATAAAACAGCATTCGATAGAGATATGTTTAAATTAATAGAATGCAATGCAGTTAGGCAAAAATGGATAGATCAAGCCATTAGTTTTAACTTATATAACAAAGAAACTTCTTTAAAATATTTAAATGATATATACATGTCTTGTTGGGAAGCGGGGCTCAAAACGACTTACTATCTAAGAAATAGAGCTGCATCTAAAGTTGAAAAATCGACCTCAACGGAAAAGAATCAACAAGAAGAAGAGCCTTCTGCATGTAGTATAGAAGCCATGAAAAACGGAGAGATTTGTGAGAGTTGTCAATAAAAACAGTTTATTGATAGGTTGCGATCATTTAAATATATATGATGAGATCTTAAATACCTTACAGTTTGAAGTTTCTTTTCAAAATTCATCTTGTCCATCTACCTTTTTGGATTCTTGTATGGGGGATTACAACTTTAAGCATGTGGCAGAATCTATGGATGTGTCTCTATTACATTTCGGCTTAACAAACTCTTACGACAAACAAAAAACAGAACATCTCCAAAAATTAATTTGGTACCTATATAGCTTAAACAATAGATTGGAAATCTATGTCTCTTTTCTTCCGACTAAAGAAACTTCTAATTTATCTTTTACGGATTTAGACTTTGATCTTAAAAATTGTGACACTATATTTCCTGAGTACGAAAAAATATATAACAATAAAGACGAATTAATTGAATATTTCTTTTTAAATACTTATAATTGTTCAGTACCTAATCTAAAAACAAGAACAAACTCAAAAACTAGTGTAATTAACATTAAACAAATATTAGAAAAAAAATCAGGATACACAACTTATATTGATAATGAATACGATAGAATTTTATAATGTAAAGAAAAAAGTTAAGGTCAAAATCTCGACATCAGATGTAAAAAAAGTCACTTATGAAAAAGTCTCTAAAGCGGGAAAAAAGACTATCAGATATGGCTTTAAAGCTAAAGACGAAGATGGAACTAATTTAGCTAAATTTTGCAGTAAGTCTGATTATGATTCTGTAAAATAAATAAATGTAATGGGTCCAATTTTAAATACAATAATTGGATGCGGGATAAAATTAGTTGCCAATCTAATTAATGCGTGGCTAGATCAAAAACGCCAAGATCAAATGATCCTTGCTTCCAGAGATTCTGAAATGATGAATGCCTTGATTCAAAATCAGTCAAAAAACTCCACAGATGCTTTTGTAAAAGTCACAAGAAGAATATTATTTCTAAGCATAACTCTTACTATGTGTTATCTAATGATATATTATGCAACCAACCCTCATATTTCATACCAAGTGATAGTTCCAAAGGGAGATTCCTCTAGCGTTGGTTTTTTTGGTTGGATTTTTGGCAGTAAAGATTGGGATGTGGTAACGTTAACGGGTGGATTGCTCTTAGCTTCCTTTATGGATCTTTGTTTTATGATAGTAGGTTTTTACGCCATACCAAGTTCGAAAAGATAAATCTATGGATTTTTGGATCTTTTTAAATCTGGCGTTATTTTGCTTAGTTTTCTTTGTATACTTTTTTTTCAAAAGCAAGACGTCTAATCTGAAAATTTCCCACGAGGAAGTTTTAAATCAGCTGAGCAAAGACCAATCAGTCATGGAGGAATATTATTCTTCCGCAATGCAGTCATTAAAAGATTCCTCAGTTTCGGAACAAAAGTTAATAGATGAAAAAAAACAAGATTTAATAGAAAAAGAAGAAATTTTTTTAATTAAATTCTCTGAGATGGAGGCTAAATTGTTAAAAGAAAGTGAAGATCGAAAGAAAATCTTGTCTCAAAAGAAAAGTAGTGAAGTGAGGTTGGGTCATATAGCTGAGACATTAGCTCCATTTTTAGATCAGTTTGATTTTGATCCAGAAACTTGCACTTTTCTAGGAAAGCCTATTGATTATATATCATTTAATGATGATGGAGTCACATTCATAGAAGTGAAAAGCGGCGAAAGCCAGTTGAGCTTAAAACAAAAACAGATAAAGAATTTAATAATTGATAAGAAAGTTTTCTGGAAAGAGGTTAGAATAAAATAAATTTAAGCTTGCAAAAGAACTTTTTTAATGTTATAATCGTTATTATATATTATGGATACTAAAACAGGAGAACTTCTTACAGAAAATACAGCTGGTGTTAATAGAATATTACCGCATAAGCATAAATATGCATGGGATTTATTCTTAAAAAGCTGTGCGAACAACTGGATGCCTACAGAGATAAGCATGCAGGATGACATTAAACAATGGAAAAACAACGAAATCACAGATGACGAAAAACTCTTGGTTAAGCGATGTCTTGGATTTTTTGCTGGAAGCGAGTCTTTGGTGGGGAATAATTTGCTTCTTTCTGCTTTTAGATTTATTACAGATGCTGAGTGTCGTCAATATATTTTACGCCAAGCGTACGAAGAAAGCCTTCACAACCTTACTGTCGTATATATATGTGACAGTTTGGACTTAGATATCGAAGAGGTTTTTACAGCATACGAAACGATTCCTAGCATAAAAGCTAAAGACGACTTCTTAATTTCAATCACTAATGACATTGGCCGTCCAGACTTTGATTCTAATACGAAAGCGGGCAAACAAGAAATTTTAAGAAACTTTTTAACATATTGGATAGTATGTGAAGGGACTTTCTTTTTCAGTGGGTTTGCCATGCTATTAGCCTTAGGTAGGCAAAACAAACTTCAGGGAATTTCTGATCAAATAAAATACACCTTAAGAGATGAGAGTTCCCATATTGCATTTGGCACATACCTAATCAACACTTTAATTGAACAAAACCCTTCGATTTGGACTAAAAAAATTCAAGAAGAATTCGTGGAACACATTAAAAAAGCTGTCGAGCTCGAAATAGCTTACGCTCACGATGTATTACCAACTGGAATATTGGGACTCAATGCGGAAATGTTTGTAGACTATATGCACTACATAGGTAATCGAAGACTTGAAGCTATAGGGTTAGACTATAGATTCCCTAGCGACACAAATCCTTTTCCATGGCTTGGTGAGGTAGTAGATGTGCAAGCTATGGGCAACTTCTTCGAAAGAAGAGTTAGAGAGTACCAACAAAGCGGATCCCTAGAAGACGATTTCTAATTTGACTCGTAGTAAGCTACTTCGCCAGGATTAGTGCTAGTAAACTTCTTGCATCTTATAGGGGAAGTAAGATTAATAGCTGAAACGGATAATGATGAACCACCGTCGATTGTTATATTTGTTGAAGAAAGTATTGCCGTAATATAAAAATAACTAAGGCTAGAAGAGTTCATTGATGCTGCCGAACTAATCTTAGAAGGTATAGTTTTAGATGTTGACATATATACTATATACACTTTATTTTATCGAAAGATATTAAAGTTTAAAAAAAAAATATTCTATGTATAATTCTTGTGTAACTAAGTACAAGAGTTGAACCCATAAAATATTATGTCTAGAGTAGAAGTATCAGAAACAATCGGCCCAGATCCAGTCACCGCTATTTATAGCGGACACGGTGTGCCTTCAGGAGATGTTATAGGAGCGGTGGTGAGAAATGATTATGTAGAGAGCAAGCCTTTCTATACAGATAATTTCCTAAATCATTCCTACCAAGTATCTTTAAACCCAGATGTCGTAACGAAACCATCTAATTTTAATTGGAAATTTGATGAAAATGGAAATGAAAATCTTGACCCCATCGGGAACCCGCCCAAAATCGAAGCGGATGAAGATTTTTTGTATTTTACTAGTGGGCATCATCCTCGCCACAGCGCAACAAGTGCAGATAGAGCATCTAATTTTGGACTTCCTCCTAATCAATACGACCCAGCAATGGCATTAAACTTTACCGTTTTAGGCACTAATGAAGAGGAACCAAAGAACTGGATACCTACATTTAGTGCTAGAATTGGATGGGGTACAACAGATAGCTCTTGGTTTGACTTGAGTTATCCTCAGGGTATTTTATATTCAGACGTATGGAGTTACAAGTGGGCTAAATTTAGAATAGAGCCTGGAATGTATTTCGGTATCGAAGCTGATGATGCTCTGCCATTCACTGATGGTTCTGAACCTTGGTATGTTTACGGAAATGTTGGGGGGGATGGCTACAAAGGTTCCGCTCCACATACTGGAAGCTGGTGCAATGCTCTTAATTCTCTAAAAGTAATCGAGAAACACACAGCTTAATAGCTTAATGAGGTATGTCAAACATTTCCATATCGCAGCGAGTCGGGGCTGAAATAGACTTTCAATTCTACCATCCTTGGAACGACAGAAGGGGTGGAAAAGTTATATACGGAGCTGATAATTTTAAATATGGAGCGTACAGCCCTATTTATCCTTGTATGAACAACAGGCACTGGTCTTATCAATTAGACTTTAATGAAGATGAGTTATGCAATATGGATCTTCGCCTTCTCGTTTCTAATACAGACCCTGAGCCGAATGATATTTTTGATATTAGTCACCCACAGGAGGTGAAAAATGCTTATTTAAAAACAAGTTTTGAACCTCTTTTTCATAGGCAGGTAAGAACATTTGGAACTCCACAGAATACAGAAGGTGTATTAAATTATGCGCCGTTAAATCATAAATACTGCCGATTTTGGATTAATGGAATAATTTCAAAAAAATCAGTTATTAGTGTTAAATTTAGACTTTATTCATAATGGCTAGAGGAGGATCAACTGCAACCACAAGGAGCACCGCTAATACATCGAGAGGTGGCGGTGGAGGTGCAGGCGGTGCAGGTTCAGGAAACCTACAACCTATTGCTGATAAAAAAGTAACTGCATCTAATGGGACTTTGGATTTAATTTCAGAAAGAGGCTCTAGAGCAGCTGGAATAGATGAAATTAGTAACACTACAGGGGGTAGCGGGACAGCAAGTAGAAGTTCTGGAAGCACTCTAAAGGCAACAGGTAATTTAGGGGGAGTTTCAGGAACTGTTCAAAATACAGAAAGTGGAAGTTTAGTTGAAGAACAGTGTGATAGTACAGGCATAAATTCTGTAACTTCTAATGTTCAAGGAAAAGCTTCGGAGACGGGAGCTGGAATTCCTTCGATAACAACTGGTGGCGGTAGAGCTGTATCTGGTGGAGGTAGGGGGAGTACAGGAACTATTACAGAAGGTAGTACTGGGTCAAGAGTTAATAATGCAGGAACTTTACATACTAGTGACGATGGAAAAACAGGTACATTTACAAGTGGGAACGAGGTAATAGGAGCTCAAGATGATGGCTGTGATGAAGATCAAGATGATATCATAAGTTGTTTCAATATACCTGCAGGAGAAGAAAATAATCCCAAATACGCTCATTGCCCTCAACCGACTCCGACACCTTGGACTCCTACGTTAACCATCGTCCCAACTCCCACTCCAACTCCGACTCCTACCCCAACACCTACACCAACTCCGACTCCTACCCCAACACCTACACCAACTCCGACTCCTACCCCAACAC
>OJCR01000664.1_pt1 | contig 14885 bp, 7 predicted proteins | sample 1591611 | NCBI WGS metagenome assembly OJCR01 (sample SAMN05416815, study PRJEB24817) | seawater metagenome | isolation source: Sea water | place: Canada:Atlantic | collected 2013-07
GATCAGCCTCGGTCTCGTGGGCTCGGAGATGTGTATAAGAGACAGGGTTACAGCGATCACCTTCCCTGCCAAAGATTGAATCAGAGGCAATATGTGAACAGGAGTCGTCAGCCCGAATGCACCCGATCACTGCAGAGCTGGCAACTAAATTACATTGGTGAGAAGTAGGAAAAGATGATTGGAGAAAGGAAGTTCACAGGCATTGAGAGCCCTGAACTTGCCCGGTGAATATTGCATTCTCTTAACACTTGAGGTTCGTCTCAGTAGAATCAATGAGGGATTTCCCTGCGTCTTGGGAAGCTTCGTTTTTAAGGCTTCCAGGACAGGGTTATTTCTTTCTTTTGACCTAAAGGAGTAAGCGTCTCAGCACCTCCTGGCCAACGCACCCAAATACCTGTCGCCTTGAATGAGGAATGCAACACTGTGACTGGACTGTTCTGGGAAAACCATCCATTGCCAGCTTGTATCTCTCTTACCGGCCCCCAGACATTGTTCTCCCCATGAAGTCTGAGTTGACACCCTACCCCTGCTGGATTGTGCGCTGGCCCATGAAGTCGAACCCGCAGTCCTGAATTTGAAGATTGGTTGAGATAGATCTTCAAAGGCCCCTTGTTAAGTGTCAAACCTAGATCCGTCCGCCCATCCTTGTTGATATCTCCAAGGGCAGCACTTCGTAAATCACCGCTCACCAGTAGACCCGATTCCATGGAAGACAACACCCGCAGACCGCCCTTGCCGTCCCCCTGAAGCAGGAGCGCACCACCATTATCCTGCCTAGACCAACCAGGCCTCGTCCTGCTTTGGTTCTGGCAAAGAATTAAGTCTTCAAAACCATCTCCATTGAAATCGGCTGCTTGCACACCGTATACGGGCGCCCATTGGGCTTCGGCAGGAAGTTCTTTTGCTCTGAAAACACGTCCCGGACCCTCATTGAGGAATACCATACTGGCAAAGGTAGTGGCTTCGGAAATCCGTCCTAAGGGAAATCTTTTACCTGTCAATTTCTGAAGTGAAGCTTCACTGTAATCCCTGTAGTGACGAATATTTTGATAAATGAACGGCAAGCTTAAACCAAGTTCGTCCAACATCCGCGATGGAGTCATTTCTAGATCGAACTGGTATTCGGTTTCGATCAGATCGGTCACTGCGGGATTTGAAAAAGTCCCATGAAAAAGTCGAAAAGGATGTGAGTTAGTTGCGCGCCACGAGCTGTTGAGCCCCCAGTTTCCTGCTATGATATCAGGATAACCATTGCCATCCAGGTCAGCCGTTGCGATCCCATTCCATAACCCCTTGAATCCAGCAAGCCCCCATGGCTCGGTGACATCAAACAATGAACCCGATCGGTTTTCGAAAACCCTGACAGGGCCCCATTCAGTTCCGACAATTAACTCGGGAAAACCATCATTATTGAGATCACTCCAGACAACACCCTTCACCATACTCAAACCGCCCATCAGGGCATTGTTTTTTTTATCCGTTGTGAAGAGACCATTACGCAAGGCCATCAAAGTGGAGGGATGAACTGCCGGATAATGGCCTGGTTTGATTCCACCGGCTAGGAAGAGCGAAAGCTCTCCACGCCCGTTAAGCGGTCCGAGTGCCATGGGGCCAGCACCTGGAATGGAAGCGTCTACTGATTTCCAATCCAATCCGTCATTCTTTCCAGTGACGAGTCCTGAAGGAACCACTTGTTCATAACCTGCGAGACCAATAAGATTCAGTTCAGGCTTCCCTATCAGATATCCCATCAAAAGCCCCATGGAATCATCGGGCAATGGAACAGGCCATTTCTCGAGTCTCGGGGAGTCCTCTCCATTGCCAAAGAAAGTTCGAAGTTGGCCTCCACGACCAGTTCCAATCCAAATGTCATCCCAACCATCCTGATTGAGATCACCAATGGCAATACCTGGCCCCATGTGACTGAGTTGAAAGGGTAAAAGCGGTTGCCTTAAAAAGTCATTACTGTCTACTTCATTGAATGTTAAGGCTAAGGATTCTGATATATCCTCAAAAAGGACTGCCATGGTCTCGATTGCTTCGGAACCTCTTTTTGAAATCGTTGTGTTCTTTTCCGGTCCTTCCACAACATAGCTATGATTGGGCTGAATGTTACCCATTCGAGAGAAGCCCCCTAGCGGCCAGTGGATTTCGATAGCCAGATCCTGTTGTTTTTCACCTGCTGCAAAAACAATTTCAGTATCGCTGCCGGATAAATAACGTCCTCCAGCAAACACTTCCGAGCTCAAGTCCGGACCATTTTCCTGTTTGAGAAACACTTTGGCGCCGATCGCCTGCGTATTGGATGATTGTCCACGCAAGCGCAGTTTAATCCTTGGCCTTGAGGCATTGTTTTTTAAAAGCAGAGGAGTTGCATTCAGTGAATTGAGGATGAGATCCAGATCACCGTCACCATCCAGATCGGCAGTGGCAAATCCCTGATGGATACCGGGAATGTCTGTACCCCAAACTGCAGTGAAATCTTCAAACTTCCCATTGCCTGAATTTCGATAAGCGACAACAGGAAGATCAAGATCGGGATAAAGGCGATAATGCTCCATCAACTCCTTGGCAAAAGCCTCTCGCAGCGCAGCAGGATCTTTAAACCTATCCCAAGAATGCTGTTTAGACTGTATCAACTGAATGGCATCCAAATCCTGAACATCATGGGGGTAGCCTGCAGAAATCAATAAGTCAGCATACCCATCCAAATCAACATCCATGAAAACAGGTGACCAGGACCAGTCGGAAGCTTCCACACCGGCGAAGTAGGCTACGTCAGCAAATGAACCATCTGATTTCTGAAGAAGCAGTGTATTGTGCATCACCTGCTGACGATTGCCACTCAAAGAGGGCTCCATGAATAATGGATTAAAAGCTGGTTGCTGCCGTTTCCTGACCTGCAAATCTCTGCTGAGCATGTCCACGATGAATCCATCCAGATCACCATCCAGATCCACATCAGCAAAATCAACTCCCATGGAGCTGGCGGAAGTAGTCTTCAGAAGCTCCACAGACAATTCATCAAACGAACCCGAACCATCATTGATCCAGATCCTGTCGGGTGTCCAATAATCATTGCAAACGTAAATATCGGGTGAATGATCCCCATTGATATCTCTGAATGTGGCAGTCAAACCCCAGTCGCGTGGTGTTTCGGACAACGCTTTACCTGAGGTTCTAAATCGACCATCAGTCCAGGAAACTCTGGAAAATTTTCCAGAACCATCATTGATATAGAGGTTATCTGGTTCGCCATACTCATGAATCTGACCAGAGTGTATCAAGAGGCGATCCTTTAGTTCATCAGGGGGAATGATACGTCCATTGACTTGCCTCATGTTGACTCTACCGCGATCACGAATATCGTCAGAACGGTTATTGGCAACGTAAAGATCGATCGAGCCATTACCGTCAATATCTGCCAGAGCAATGGTGGATCCCCCACTATGACCTTCCAACCCGGCTTCCACTGTGTTTTCAAGGAAGCGACCTTTACCATCATTAATGAACGAGCGAAGACCACCTCCGACTGTCGTCATTACCAAGTCGAGCGATTGATCACCATTCAAGTCAGCCAGCACGGCACCGCGAGTGGGAAAACCAGGCAACGCCATCGAATCAGGTATACTGCGAGGTGAAAACTTCCAGTCACCTGAATTGAGATACAATTGGTTGGGAGTATCCAGCCCACAGAAAAATAAATCAGGGTGTCCATTCCCATCCACATCCCCTGCTGCAACCCCTGCCCCATTGAACAAAACTCGATTGGAAGCCCCCTTGAGTTCTCCCAATGTATTTGTGAAATCTATGCCGGCAGCCAAAGCCGATACCTGTTCAAATCCAGCTCCAGTGCTTTCTTTCACCACCAACTTAGTTTTAAGACTATTTGGTTCTGCTGCTTCTGCACTGAGGTGAACAACAAAAAACAAAACAACAATGAAAGCCCCGTTCATCATGAAAGCAGCAAGCCAGTGATATCGGTTAAAACAATTGTGCCTCGATGATAGTTCTGAGTTTTGCAACATGAGGTAAAAAGCTACACGTTCACAGAGGCTCGTTTACTTTTTGAAGCCAGAACGCGGAGTCCCGAAACTCCGAATAACACCTTTTCTTTTTTTTCTTTCGGGTTCAGGTTTGGCCAGAAAGTGAACAAGAGTGGAAATCTGCGAACCCGAAAGAGGACCTTTTTCTGAGGCAGCAAATGCAGGCATAATGCCACCTTCTTTTCCGTGAGTAATCCATTGCCGCCAGTATGCTGCACTTTCGGACTTAATCTTGCCTTTGAGGTCAGGCACCATGCTTGCCCGATGGCTGGCATCGTGACATATGCCACAGGCAGCCTCATAAAGCGATGGGCCGTATTTGTTCTTGGTTGGTTCAGCATGGCAAGTGCCGCATTCACCTGTAAAAATAGCCTGTCGATTCTTTTTGGATTGAAATAGATTTCTTTCTCTTTCAGCTGGGCTCATTTCGCGGAGGACGGGATTGTCAATTTCCACCGTTGTGGTCAGTTCATTGTTACCAAGGGATGATACGACAGTAAGGCTCTTTGTAAAAACACCCGTCTTGCCCTGCACATTGACAAAAACCTCCAATTCCTGCTGTGTTCCAGCTTCGATGAGCCAAGGAAGCACAGGTGGCTTTGCTTGGGTGCATCCGCATGAAGCTTCGATACTTTCAATACTGACCGTTTTGCTCGTTTTATTGGAGAAAGGGAAAATAAACCGCACAGATTTAACAGCATGACCTACCTTTTTTTTCAAGTGGTCGTTCTCCCAGCTCAAAGATGGGCTCGCGGCAGCGCAATAGACTGCTGAATAAACCAGTAAAAACGGCATGAAGTAAAAATAGTGCATCACGATACGAAGACTCTATATAGGGTATAAAAAAACGGCGCCGAGTCAACACTCGGCGCCGCGTGAAATTTGCTCAGATTGCGAATAAATTATTCAGCAATGATGAACTTGTTACCAGCCTCTATGGTGATGCTGGTTGAAGGCGGTGTCGCTCCACCGATTGGAGTAAATGGCCCTGTCACTGAATCCGATTCAAGCAACTGTGAACCAGTCCATTCGATAACAATGTTACCTTCGGAAACACTGATTCCAGCGATTTCTGCCACAGAGGGCTCAACACCTGGAGAGTCATCCAAAACAGGACTTGCAGCACTCACAGCTTTGCCTGCTCCACCTGCCTCGAAGATCGAGAACAGTTCCGGAGCACTCAAGCTACGATTCCAGATGGCAAGATCATCGATACTGCCTGCCCAAGGATACGAATCCTGTTGAATTTCAGGATCACCCGCAAAATCAAGGGCATCATCCTCATTGGTTGGAAGAACAACATCCGCACCAATCGCCAACCAAGGGAATGGAGGCTCATTAATGTTGTTCAGGTAGTCCAGGCTGGCAACAGCTTGACCATCCCAATACAGGGTCACGGCTCTACCATTGGCAGACATCGCGATGTGATGCCATGATCCACGATCTGAATCAGAGATTCCAGTGGATGCAGTAGGTTCGTTAGGACCCACACCAATTCTGGCTCGAAGGCTTGGCTCAAACGCATCCAGAGGAAACGGAGCATCGAGGACGAACTGACCGAATCGGCCATCACCAGCTTCGTCTACCCAGTTACGAACGATTGGACCCCAATCAATACCTTCAGGCAATACCCATGCTGAAACAGTCATGGAGTCTGTTGGTTTGGTATAATCGGCAACGAATACCCAGTCATCCTGACCATCGAGTTCAAGTGCATCTCCAATTTGGCCTGATCCGAATCCAGCACCGTTACGAGCTTCACCATCACTGCCACCGTCTACCGCATTATCGGCATTGCCATCAAATGGGAAGTAAGCAACGAGACCTTCTGAGATGTTATTGGAACTAACAACGTCAACCACAGCTGCCTGACTACTGATACTTCCACCCTCGTTACTTGCAGAAACGCTGTAGGCGCCAGCATCACCTGCCGTCAAGGATCCGATACTGTAACTCGCACCGGTCGCGCCAGCAATGGCCTGACCGTCCTTGAGCCACTGAATCTGATCAGCACCCGATACATCGATGCTTAGTTCCAAGGCACTACCGTTGACGCCATTGGATGAAACAGGATGCATATTGATGGTTGGGGGTGGCACGAAATCCTTGTTCAAAAGAATTTGTAGACCATTGATGCCAGGGCCTTGTCCATTACCATCTGGCGCAGCAAGTCGAAGGGTGACTTCGCCATTCTGAGGACTCAAACCTCTGAAAATAACCATGTTACCAACCGATCTTTCTGAAGACTCTTCAGAAGTAACCAATCGGAAATTTGGAGATGGTTTGTATTCGTCTGAGTTTTCAGGACGAAGATACCTGCGCTGAGTGCCATTAGAGTCTTCTACTTCAAGATCGAGGGTGTAGAATTCCAAAGGTACCTGAACGGTGTAAACAATCAAAGAATGAGTGCCAGCGGGCAACCCATACAATACGATTTCAGATGGACTATCATCCAAATCAAGAGAAGCAGCATCAGTTCTTACGATACCATTCAACATGCGACCTGTTCCATTGGAAGTTCTAGTGCCAGCTCCCCAAGTACCGTTGGTGGCAAACTCAATACCAATCTCAGTCTCATCGTTATTACTGTCAGTTGCACTACCATCGTCTGCGCCACTTTCGAGATTGTATGTAACTCCCTGTCCAGATCCGCCACTCAAGTTATTCCAGTAGGCTTGCGGTACAAATCCAGCAATATCAGTTGTCAACATTTCAGTTGGAGCGCCATTCGCACCACTGCCACGGAATGTGAATCCAACACTGACATCCGATGAAGGCTCAAAGATATTGAGAACGACTTCGTGACTCAGTTGAGCCTCACAACCGGGTGTTGAAACCAATGCTTGATAGACAGTGCCGTCCATTTCAGCTGAAACATCCTGAATACTCAACACAGGGCTGGTTGCTCCATCGATGGCAACCGCGGTTTCTTCTCCAACAAGCTTTCTGAGCCATTGAACATTCCAAGGACCAGAAGGAGTCACTTGGATTTCCGCGGTTGAACCTGCAAGCGCTGGTGTGTCTGTAGGCTGCTGAGTGATCAATCCAGAACTAACAAAGCTGAAGTCTGTGCAAGCACCACCCGGTTTGGGAAAGAGCTCGATTTCAGCAATCTGCATACAACAGGTACTGCCGTCAACCGTCGGGAAGGTCAGGCGGTAAGTTTGATATGGATTGGAATTTTCAAAGAAAATGTAATTGGTATGAAATCTTTCAGGGAAGTCAGCAACATCTCCTGAAGCAATTTCCATGAAGGCCGAACCATCGTTGGAACCTTCGAGGAGGAAGGTCGTTGGGTCACGATCCGGACCATCATTTGCCGATTTGAGGGACATACCGATGACCTCTGTCAATCCGACTGAAGGAGTAACGGTCAAACCGGTGTCTGAAATATCAAAGTTGAGATACTTGGTATCTGCGTTATCAATGGCATTGGTCACACCCTCTGATCCTGGGCTATTGTCCGAACTAGCGATGATGGTATCACCGGGTTGCGTGACATCACCGGGTAGTTGAACACCCAGCAATTCGACTTCGGCAATCTGCATGCAGCAAGTACTGTCATCAACCGTAGGGAAAATCAAACGATAGGTTAAATAGGCAACCGAATTATCGAAGTACAAGTAGTTCTTGTGAAAACGGGTTGGGAAGTCAGCGACATCACCCGAGGCAATTTCAACAAAATTGACACCGTCATATGATCCCTCAAACATGAATGTAGTTGGATCACGGTCAGGACCGTCATTCGCGGAAGTCAAAGAAAGACCGCTGACAATCGTCAAACCTACTGACGGACTTACAGTGAAGCCTGTACTGACGATATCAAAGTTGAGATACTTGGTGTCTGCATTGTCGATCGCATTGGTCACACCTTCAGAACCCGGGCTATTGTCAGAGGTCGCTGTTATGATGTCGCCAGGCTGAGTAACGTCTCCAGGAGCTTGCGATCCCAGCAACTCGACTTCAGCGATCTGCATACAGCAGGTACTGTCATCCACTGTAGGGAAAATCACTCGGTATGAGAGGTAAGGAGTCGTGTTGTCGAAAAACAAGTAATTCGTATGAAAACGAGTTGGGAAATCAGCCACATCGCCAGAGGCGATTTCAGCGAAATTTACACCGTCATAGGATCCTTCGAATGAAAAGGTAGTGGGGTCACGATCCGGACCATCATTGGCCGATTTCAAAGAAAGACCGTTGACGACAGTCATCCCTACGGATGGGGTCACCACAAATCCAGTATCAGAAATGTCAAAGTTCAGATACTTGGTATCGGCATTGTCGATGGCGTTTGTCACACCTTCAGAACCGGGGCTGTTATCCGAAGTTGCAACAATAGCATCTCCGGGTTGAGTCACATCTCCCGGTGCCTGAACACCCAGGAACTCGATTTCAGCGATCTGCATACAACAGGTGCTGTCATCCACAGTAGGGAAAATCAAGCGATAGGTGGCATAGGGGGTGTTATTGTCGAAAAATAGATGATTGGTGTAAAACCTCTCAGGGAAATCAGCCACGTCGCCAGAAGCTATTTCCATGAAATTAGCACCGTCATATGAACCTTCCAAAAGGAATGTGGTAGGATCACGATCAGGACCATCGTTGGCGGAAGTCAATGCAAGACCGCTTACAACGGTGAGCCCTACAGATGGGGTTACTGTAAGTCCTGTATCGTTGATATCGAAGTTGAGATACTTGGTATCTGCATTATCGATCGCATTGGTCACTCCTTCAGAACCTGGGCTGTTATCCGAAGTTGCAACGATTGTATCACCCGGTTGGGTAACATCGCTCAGTTGTGCTTGAGCAATACTACCTGTCATGGCCATCAAAAGCGCAAGACAAGTAGTCTTCAGTCGTAATTTTGTTAATCGATTCATAGTCTTGTATTTATGCACTTCATCACTCAAGGTTGTTGGTGATACAAAACGTAAAAGTCAGTGAATTAACTCTGACCACAGCACTATATCACGCTAAAAGAGATGAAATCTGGTTCTCAGCTAATGCCCCGGGCGAGCAATGGTCAAGAAAATTTAAATTTGTAAATTACGTGGAATATGCATTATGAACTTATTTACATTCATAGAAAGCTTGCCAAAAGAAATCTCCAACGACTTGGGCCCAACAAAGCAAGCATGATACACTGCAAATCCCATTTGATTATATTTAGTTATTACCGTGCAATTAGATAGAGAAGCAAATCATACAGATTCAAGGAAAGTCATCGAGGACTGGAAAGATAGCCTACTCTTTAGTCTCTCTTTGGCATGCAATGCGGTGACATTGCAAAGTGCAGATGACGATTGCGTATATTACCAGAAATTTAAACTGAAATGAAATACCTCGTCAGAATTGGAATATTAATGGCCAACACGGCAATATGCGCTTGGGCGGATAGCCTGAATTTTAAGAAAGTAGAAATACCGACTGGAAGTGACGCCATGGCACCCAACCTTAGTTTGATGGGGGATCATTTTGCTCTTTCATGGATCAATCGCAACGAAGGAGAAAAATCGCGTTTTTTTTTTACTGAATGGAACGGATCGAGTTTTGAAATTAAAAACCTGATTGCAGCTTCTGAAAAAATGTTTTCGAACTGGGCGGACATACCGTCCATTGTCGAGGCAGCCAACGGAGATCTATATGCTCACTGGCTTGAACGGATCAGCAGTAAACAATATGCCTATGGTATCCGAATTACGATCTCGTCAGATCGCGGTAAAACATGGAGCCCAATGGGCTGGCTACATGACGATGAAAGCGAGACGGAACATGGCTTTGTTTCGCTTATCCCTGATGGTGCAAACGTGCGCGCCTTCTGGCTGGATGGACGAAAGATGACCAAGCCAAGTGGGAAAATGGCGCTGCACACGGCGATTCTTGAAGGAAACGAAATTAAAGAAGAACGCACGCTGGATCAAAATGTATGCACCTGTTGTCCAACGTCTGCCATTCAACTTACTGACGGCCCAATGGTTGTTTACAGAGATCGTTCACCTGAGGAAATACGAGATTTCAGCTTCGTTACCGACCTTGAGCAAGGCTGGTCTGCACCTGAGAAAATTGCAGAGGACAATTGGCTGATGCCCGGATGCCCAGTCAATGGAGCCAGTATCGCCAGCAGCGGCGATCTGGTTGCAATAAGTCGATTCACGGTCATACAGGGTAAACCGCAGGTAATTCTGCAAATTTACAAACAAGAGCAATCAGATGTAAGGAAGGATCTCGTGCTTGACAAAAATGCTCCAATAGGTCGCTGTTCAACTGTTTGCACCAAAGACGCGATTTATACCATTTGGATTGGGAAGGAGAAAAAGCAGACTGTTCTTCGCATGGCAGAGGTTTCCCCGAATGGAAACGTCAGGCGCCAGGAAATCCTCTGCACGATCGATGCTAGTTTTTCCAGCGGCATGCCTCGCAGTATTCTTAGTGGAGACCATGTGTGGGTAAGCTGGACGGACTCAAATCGTATTCACCTTGGCCGTTTCAAGGTCAATCAATAATATTTGAATGCAGTTTGCGTCTGTGCAGGGTTGTCATCTCTGTTTTTGATTCTAAAAAGTATTGTAAATCGTATACGAAAGACAGCAGATATTGAATTAGAGAGTGCTCCTCATTTAGACATGCCAGTTTGTGCATGAAGTTGGATGATTAACGTCACGAAGGACATCGGATTTCACTATTTAATGTTTCCGCAAACATACAGTCCTTTTCACTAAACCTGAAACCGGTTCACCGCGTCAGCCTTGTCGGTAGTTCCGGAGTGGTTATGTAGATTTTTTACTGTGCATGAACACGCTAAAAAACCCTTTCCTGATAGTGGGTAGGTAGAATAACAATATCAGGTAAAGCGCTACAGGGAGTTTGTCAAAATCAGGAAAGTGGCCTCTGACATTGAGAGTTTGGCTGACCATGAGACGTCAATCGGTTGTGTGCAATGAGATATGATTCCAACGCCCATCAAAGTGTAATTCGTGAAGTTTTTTATCTGCACCCCAATAAATATAGTAGCGTCGGTTCCCAGTCGGTGCAGCCATCCCAACCGGATCACTCATTGCTGCAGGTGCATTCGAAAGATACACTATATCCTGTATCTGCCATTCCTCTGAGTTGTGGTCTTGGCTTAAATAGGCTTCTTGCAAATGCCCCATGGAATCACGGTAGGTGACGAAGTGTCGGTTTTGGCGCGGGTTGCTAAGGATAATTGGGCTTCCTGTGGCATGACCTGAGGGGGATATAATCGGTTGCAAGTGGCAAAATCGATGCCGCTGTTTTCGAGCTTCGATAAGCCCGGCGCGAGAACCTTTGTAGTCCTGATAACCTTTACCCTGGGGGCCATCCCAATGAAATACGTATGGTTGACGAAGGGGCCAGGCCTTGGCTGGTCTAAAAATAACTCGCCATTTCCCATCAGCCATTAAGCCCGCTGGCGTTCCTGCTGCCGGAACTTGCAGCACCAGTTCATGCTGCCAGGAGCGTTTGCCCTCTCTCTGATCTTTCCTTGCGAGACGCTGAGTGCAGGGTGCTCCAAAAACTGTTCGATATGTGACGTAAATGCCACCAGCGGTCGCTGTGGCAGTGATATCACCGCCGGGACGAGGCGTTACTGGTAATGGATGATGATGCCAGACACTATTCAACCAGAGTTCTTGTGGTTGGAAATTTTCATCTAGATAAAAAACATGAGGTGTGCCATCTGCGACAATGACGGTTGGATCGTGAATGGCAGGTGGAAGCGTTAAACTTGAACTTAGATTTGAATAGGACCACTGGCTGAGTCCCTGATCTTGCATGTAGGCTGTGAGTTCATGCAGACCTCTATCTCTGCCACGATAAACTACAATCAGCTTTCCAGAAGCCAGAGAATAGGCAGCTGGATTTCCAACAATTGAAGGAGCCCCTTTGGGTAAGTAAACTGCAGTTTCCAGCCAAGACTTGCCCTTTAGGGTGGAAGAAAAATGATATAATTGACCATTGTCTCCCCGATAAAAAACATACCTTTCACCATTTACAGACTCAACTAGTGCTAGACGTTTGTTTTCGGTGAATTGAATCACGGGTTCAAAATACTCATCGGTATAGCGTTTGAAATATGTGTTACACTTCTTGGTGAAAACCTCTATCTGATGGATTTGATCATGCCATCGTTTGATTCGACTTCCATTAGCCTCATACTCCTTCTTCATTTCAGTTTCAATCGCATCTCGGTGATACCGTATGAGACGCAGGATATTCTCGGTCGATAATGACTCTTTCAAATATCGTGTTACTTCTTGCTGATAATATTTTCGATAAGCTTCGTTGTTGAGCAAGGCCAGAAATAAAGTCCTGATCAATCCATGCCCGTATGCACCTCCACTATCCATGAAGGCATAAGGATCCAGGTCGATACCGATTGGGGCGTCCCCGGAATGCGGATGCCGGTAACCCAGCCCCCATTCAGCATCCCAGCACATGAAGATCCACTTGCCATCTGGTATACGCCGAGCAGCATACCAATTATTATGCGGCCAATCAAAATTCTGCATGCATAGATTGAGGATCACGTAGGAAGTAAAATTTTCGACATCCACCCGTCTTTTGAGTTCTTCATAATTTGCAGCATCGGAGAATTGTGTTGTCCGCAGAAAGTGGTTGAGGCGATCCCACGCTTGCTTGTTACCGTCAAGCACGGTCTCCCCTGTCTTGATAACGTCAAATTGACCCTCCCCAAGGTGTGAGGACAAAAAGGTTTGATCCATCCGTTCTGTTACATTGTAAACTCCCCGATTCACACCATTGACATACAGCACACACCAGGAGCCGTGCGCACCAACTCCACCCATTTCAAGGTGGAGGTCGCGAATAACTTGATCTCGAATACTGGATCCGTGGGGTGCTCGATCGTTGGAACTCGCACGCAACACCAGCTTGTCAAAAGCTTTTACAGAAGCATCGGGAATGATATTTCCATTCAATCGACTTTGACCATATGAGCTACGAAAGTAGACACGGTAGGATTTTTTCGTATGTAAGCCCCCATTACGTCCCGCTCCGCCATGGAGTCGGAGCCCAAATCCAGTCGCTTCGATGCGTTTGCCTGATTTATTGAAATATTCCCAATAAGCCTGCCGCTCACTTTTTCGTCCGCTGGCCTGACGACTCATATGAACTTCCTTGAAATCAGCCGGGGGTAAAGTGATCGAAAGGGATGGCAACTTGGATTCTGGCTTAATCAAGTAGGTACCAGTAGCAATAGGGCTTACACGTTCTTGCTCGATATATGCAGCAACACGAAGGGTCGTCGACTTGGTGATCTTGATTGTGCCATCATACAGCAAGCTGCTTCCAGTTGGAAGACTCCCATCTGTCGTATAGCGTAGCTCTACAGTATCGATGGATTTGACGTTGAGATGAACCTCTACCTCGTCGTAGACAACACTCGGTAAAGGAAAAAAGGAGGGCTCTTTTACGAACTGCTTTAGAGGCCTGCCTTCATTCGCTTTTCCGGGGGTTGGGATCAAATAAAAACCCCATTTTGTCGTCGGATCAGTTGAGCGAGCAAATGAATGATCGGAGTATTGTCTGGGATAGTGAATTTCATCGATGGTGTCGCCAGCTGGATTAATGAGAAATAGGCTTCCTCCTTTTTTCTTTAACTTGAAATTTGTGTGCACTGAGAAGGGAGAAGTTTTACGCAAAGGGTTCGAATCTGATAAGTCACTTTGATTGGAATCCTTGCCTGACATCCAGACCGAAAAGTATCCTCCAGGAGGAATATCCTGATCTGGTAAGGGCCATTTCCTGCGAACGCTCGCATTGTCTGTCAGAGAGTAGCCGGACAAATTTAGAGTTTGAGATCTGATATTTTTTATCTCCAACCAATCACTGGTATCGCCGTCCTCATCTTTTAATCCAGTTAGATTTGAGGCTAGAATTTCATTGAATTGTATTCCATCCGTTCGGTTGAGCTCAGCCGTCAATACTTCTTCGTCAAGAAATGTGACGCCGGCACAACACATGGACAGGAGAAGCAGACGAATGCCAGTGATTAGATTATTTATCAAAATTTTAAGCATGACGGCATTCGTCTCCCTCTTTTTTATCTAGTCAGTGTGCATGACCGGTAACAAGGTTGGTTACAATACTTGAGATCATAATGCAATTTGCTTTAATTACAAAACAGGGTTGTAATATGTCAGCAAGCGCAAAGATGACTTAGGTGTTTCATCGTCAGAAAGATGAACCTCATTTTGCTTATTATTCAACATGCTGGAAATAAATAAGAAAACCCAAAAGAGGCTGTTACGTGCTTTCACGCTCATTGAGTTATTAGTAGTCATTGCGATTATTGCCATTCTGGCCGGAATGCTTCTACCGGTATTGTCGAAAGCCAAGGGAAAGGCCCGAGAAGTCAAATGCAGCAGTAATTTGCGACAGATTAATTTGGCTTTGAGCATGTATGCTGATGATTTTGATAATAAAATTCCTCCACGGCTTTCAGGAGGGCCCAATTGGATCAGTGCGCTGCTACCCTATCATAATAACCCAGAGATAGTGATCTGCCCCTCCGATCGTTTTGAAGCAGAGGAAACTCAAAAAAGGAGCTATATCATCAATGGCTTCAATGATTTTTTTGCAATCACCTTATCCAAAAAAGAATTTGAGGAATTCAGGAAATGGACAGGTTCCAAACCCATGAAATTGTCCAGTGTCCGTTTTCCTTCCGAAACAATCATGTTCGGTGAAAAAAAACAGGAACGATACGATGTGCATATGGATTTTTATCAAGGAGATGGAAACGATGTAGAAGCTGTCTCTTATACACATCTGACGCTGCCGACGACTCCTTACGTGTAG
>OJCR01000669.1_pt1 | contig 14845 bp, 12 predicted proteins | sample 1591611 | NCBI WGS metagenome assembly OJCR01 (sample SAMN05416815, study PRJEB24817) | seawater metagenome | isolation source: Sea water | place: Canada:Atlantic | collected 2013-07
GGTGTGGTCTACAGAGGATTATGTCTTTTTAGAGGGGAAAATCCCTAGAACCCCAAAACGGTCGTTTTTTAATACTTTCTTGTTTGATGAATTTATTGATTTAGTATTAATTTAATTAGTTTCTTCATTGAGATACTGACGCTATCATTAACACAGCAGTAGGTGTAAATAGAGGAAGTTCAAACGTCGGCGTTGAACTAAAAGGTATTACCATTGCATAGACTTGAGAAAGAGTTGCTCGACTTAGTTCAATCCGATACGCGCATATTCAGGTTTATTGAACACTCGTCATTGGACGGTATGTGGCATTGGGACTTGGAGAACGCTGAACACTTTTTGGTCCATATTTTTCTTGGTCGAAAGATCGGATCTTGGAACAGGCAATTAGTTCAATTTCTTAAACCGAGTTCAGGTTAGTTAGACCGTCAAGTTCCTTTAGTAATCACGCGACTATACTTTAGGTATGGTCGTAGCTCGTGATATCAATTCCCAGCGTTAAGAACTTAGTTAATAACTTTATTACTTTCTGGCAAATTTTTTAAACAACGTCTTTACAAATTTGCAGATCATTTCTATGGTTATTTTGTGGTATGGACTTTCCAATTGGAAAGCCGTATGACGTTGTGTGGAACTCGCCTTGATTTTTTTGAGTTATTTTGTAGGTTCAAGTAAAACATGTGTTTGCTTTAAAGGTCCAGTTATCTGTTAGGCATTGATGTAACTCATTTTCTGCTGTCATGAACATTAGTAGCAATTTGAATTTCTGAAAAAGGTGGGCATCCTATAGACAGGACCTTACCAAGATTAACTTCGCATTTGTTCTTGGTAACTACTTTTCCAAAAAGGACTGTGAAATGCTACAAGAATCTATTGCTGTAAAAGATGTAAGCCCATTCCATATATCAACTCCATCAGAACTACTTGAAACACCTAAAGAATATCAAGATCTCGTTAAGAGGCAATTGACTGCCCATGCTGAAGGGGAACTTTCTGGAGCTGATGACTATGTAAAATTGTTTTACTTTTTGACAAATGACCCCTACGAGAAAGCAGTGTGCTGCGAATTAGCCAAGGATGAACTTGACCACTATCAAAGAGCTGCGGACATTTTATTAGATATTGGTATAGATACGTCATTTATGCTATCGCAAAACTTGAACGATAGAGCGTTCTACGCGACCGAAGCCGTAAAAAGTTGTCGAAATTGGGCTGAAAGAGCATTGATTTCGACTCTTGTAGAAGACGCTGTAATTGATGTCCTAGAGGAAATGGCTCAAAGTTCCTACAGGCCTATTGCTGACATGTGCCCTCATGTTTTAAAGGATGAAAAACTGCACGTTGGGCATGGATTCAGGATTACGAGGAGCATGTGTAAGACGAAAAATGGATTCAAGCAAATTCAAGAAGCTCTTATAAGAATGTGGCCAGTAACACTTGATACCTTTGGCAGAAGTGATTCCCCAAGGTCAGAATTGTACGTGAAATACGGGTTGAGGCAAAAGTCATATTCCGTTGCACGCAACGAATTTGCGGAAAAGGCCAGAAGAAAATTAGAAGCTCTTGGACTTCATGTACCAGACGATACTGCAAACAGAAAGTTTCTCTAATCTTATGCTAGAAGGATTTGCTTATGAAAGATGTTACCAAAAATGCAATATTTAAAAGGCTTAACGGTGACTTTGAATATTATGCTCGTTATCAACGGATTAAACAAATTAGTTCAAGAGTTAGAGTGTCAGAGTATTTAATCACTACAGCGTGCAATATAAGGTGTAAAGGTTGTTGGTTTTTTGAATATGACTTTGACAAAAGAACAAAAGATTTGTCCAAAAAGGATGAAATTAAAAAGTTTCTTATCTCTGAGAGGAATAGAGGTATCAATACTAGTCTGATTATAGGAGGCGAGCCTACGCTCCATCCCAAAAGACTCGAATTATTTGCTGAGATTATGGAGTTTAATAGCATATCAACCAATGGTCTTAAAGCTTTGCCCAAAGAAGGCTTTAAGGATTTTTCGGTTTTAATCTCTTTGTTTGGTGGTGGCTCTCTAGACGATGACCTGCGAGCGATCAAACCTAACGGAAACTCCTTTTCGGGTCTATTTGAGACTGCTCTTAAGAACTATAAATATGATCCGAGAGCCCATTTCATTTTTGCAGTGACTGAAGATGGAATTGCTCATATCGAAGAGACAGTGAGAAAAATATCGGAAAATGGAAATACAGTCTCAGTTAATTTTTATAGTAAGTATGGTACGAGCGATCCACTCCGGACCAAGTACGAAAAAAGATTACTTGATGAAATTTTGCGAGTCAGGGAGTTGTTTCCAGAGACACTCGCTAGCCACCCTTACTACATTGAAGCTATGGTAACAGGGAAAAGTCACTGGGGAGATTTTGGATATGATGTTTGCCCCAGTGTGAGTGTAGACCATCCACAAAATGCTGAAAGAATTAAGAACGGTAATGCTGTACTTCCAGGATTTAATGCCTACGCCTCAGACTGCAAAACGGTAAACTTTTGCTGCACTTCAGGACATTGCGAGGATTGTAGAGACAGCCAAGCTGTAATGAGTTGGATAATGATAAATCAAAAGAGATTCGTCAAAGATGAAAATCTACTCAAAATATGGATTGAGATTGCAGAGAGCTATTGGCATCAATTTGTATGGGCTCATGATTTCCGCTATTCCGCGCCATCATTGCAAACTAGCGAAAATCTTAATCTGAGAAATCAGCACCATCTTCTAAAGGAGGTTGGCTAATGCAATCTATGCAAAGCGTTCAGGAGCAGAAAGAATATTTGCCAGACGTAGGCTACATCATTGAGTCCCAATTACTCTTAAGTGAGAAGGAAGTAGTAGATGGAGCCAAGTTCATTGGCGATTTAAATCCTGTACATAATGACCCAGATAACGAACAAACAATTCGTCTTGGAGGGATTATTGCAAGTGGCAGCCATATCACTGCAGTATTTTCCGCTCTTCTTCCTACTCACTTCATGAAATTTGGTCCTATGCTTGGAGCTCACATGGATGTAAAGTTCACAGCACCGATAAAACCCAATACAATCTACACTATGAATTGGGTTGTACAGTCAAAGGAGTATAAAAAGAGTCTCGGCGGTACAATTTACGCCAATGCGGGTACTATTATCGATCCAGCTGGCAATGTGACAGTTAGAGCAAACGCAAGCATCATCCTCTACTAGAACTATTTAGAGGGGTGTTGATTGCTAACCCGAAAACGCCCCTCAAGTTTACTTGTTATTATTCGTTCTGAAAATTCAGATGCCGTTGAAGCAGCGATGACAAAGCATATCTGCGGCTCAACTACTGTCCATGCTGATGAAAATGCCGCTTATGATGTATTGAGTGCATACTAAAATAGTACCGACTAAACACACCAGTCAATTGATCTACATGTATCAACTCTCGATATGTTTCTAATTGTTTTGAAGTATTCAAGTGTTTAACAAGTCATTGTTGAAGAGTTGAGAGAGATAGTGGCTTCTTTAGGAAGTCGGTAGCGCTCAATACCATTGATGTCTGGTAAGTAAACATCTAGCACAATGATATCTGGTTTATACAATTGGCAAAACTTAACTGCACTTTTACCGTTTGCAACAATACGGATTTTCTTTAATGCTGTGAGGTTGTTTGATATAAGTTCAGAAGTAATGGCGTCATCTTCAACAATCAGAAGTTGACCTGCGAGTAGCTTATTTACATCTTTAGACATGTGGACACCTCACAACTTTGTCTACTAGTAGTAATAGTCTTGGCGATGTCTACCATTAGTCAAAAGACTATTTCACTGTACGCGCAGTTATTGCTTGAACAAGCATGAGGGTCATTCTCACAGCAGAAGCTTTTATCATTTTAGTTATCTATGCCTATTTTTAATTATTTGGCAGTTTTTCGAAGAATTCACAAAAAGCGCGTTCATTTGGCCGTCATCATTCTGATGCCGATTTCGAGGGGATGGGCGCAAAACCCCGACATAACCGAACGATTGGCTAAGTGTTATTTTTTCATGAGTCAATACGAACCGTTCAAGTTAATTGTCGCTTTATAATTGCCTATTTATGCTGCTTTATGCATGAATCACAACGTGACTTAGCAAATCCCGAATTACCCCAAACAAAAGCGACTTTTGGTCGGTTCCGCTCTTCCTCATCTGAAAAAGATTATTTAAAGCTTTCTGTAATGATTAATAAAAAGTTGACTAAAAAAACTGTGCTACATAGAGCTTCAATAGCCTAATCAAATCGTTTTAACAAACTGGATATTTATCGTCTTTATTAAGACAACATCAGTCTGTTTGTAACCAAGGCACTTCCTTGGTCTAAAATTCAGAGCACGTTGCGCTTGCGCAATCTGCTCATCTGTTAATGTGTTTAGGTCTCTGCCTTTGCTGATGTGCTTCCGTAGTAACCCGTTAGAGTACTCATTTAAACCTCGCTCCCAAGACGAATAGAGATTGGCGAAATAGACACCTATTTTCAGCTTCTCAGCCCCCCGATTGATGTAAGTAAATTTGAGCGAATCCTGGTTAAAAATAAATACGCAATCTGACGTTTTATCAACAATGCTTTTTAACTCACGTAGCTCCGCCTCTTATTCTGTCTCGTTACCGGTACTTTTTACAATGACCAGCGCGACTGGCTGATTATAAAGGGTAGTTACGATAGGAGAAAACTGCACAGAAACGTGGTGTTGTCTTTATATATAAAGCGGCTTTCAATATTGCCAGATGAGTGAGAAAGGTACTTAAAAGAAGAGGGGTATTTTTTTTTGCAATACTGGGAATCTATATCTGATAGTGAGAGCTGGCGAATGTCGACATCGCTTTGGACCACCATAATCTGAAACGGCTTGTTACTGTAAATAGTACGACCTTGCTGGTCGAAGATAACAATCCCGTCAGTCACATTGTTTATCAGGTGCTTTATTGGCTCCGGGAGGTCCGCGTCGCCAAACTATGAGCCTTGCTCACCTAATACGCCAGGCTCATACAATATATTCTCAATACCTACAGCGTGCTGACGCTCAACGTTAAAAATAAAGTGCTATTGCCCTCCTCACCATTTTTTGTCGCGCACACGCAAAACAGAGTTGTCACTCAGGTTAGAGAGCATCGTTTTCTGACATTATCGTTGTTATGTGTACGCTTTAATTAACAGCCACGAAAGTGGCGGAATTCAATAGTTATACTTTAGTTTAGTTGGTAAAGCGCACTACGCAATGAATGAATGTGAAAATAATGCTGCGATTGCGTTTTGCTGTTCGAGTTTGGGTTATGTCGAGCCGCACAAGCAGTTTCATAACATCGATTGAAGCAATTCATCTTTCTTTATAAAGTGATGGTAAAGCGCTGAAGGTAAATGAACACTCACTACGCACCGGTGTTAACATATACTTTTTTGTTCGAATATCAATTAGTAGGTTACCGCTATTGATATAAGTTTTTTGTTATATAAAAATCAGAACTCATATCATCGCTTCTTTAAGGCTGGAAAATGAAAGACAAGATACTCTCCATCACGCTAATTTGTATTATTGTGCTTAAAATAGCAGATCTCAATGCGGATATTTCCGATGACGCGGAAGTCGCCCATCTTATTCAAGAATCTTTTTTAATTCTGGTTTCCTCTGCACTGTATCTTTTTCTTATCTTTGATATCCGCCAACGTTCTAATAACGCAAAAGCGTTAAAGGCAGAGCTTGCTGCCTCGTCTGAGAGAGAGCAGAAAGTAACCGCCGAGCTACATCAATCGAAACAGCTTTTCTCAAAAGCGATTGAAACACAATTTAATGTTTGGGCCTTAACGCCAAGTGAGAAAGAAGTAGCCATGTTTTTATTGCGAGGCTTAACGCTGTTAGAAATTGCAGAAATGCGGAGTACTTCAGAGAAAACAATACGCCACCATGCTTCTGCAATTTATCGTAAAGCAGATTGCAAAGGCAGGCATGAACTAGCGGCTCTTTTTTTCGAAAACTTGATTTAAATCATAACAATACAGCCTTCATAGGCGGTTTGACCTAGAACATTAGGTGCTATGCCCAATATCTTTTTCATCTTGTTTACCGTATTGTCATTGTAGTTTGTGAACATGAATGCACCCGAAATCTATTACGTGTATTTCTAAAACGAGAACCTATCACTCACTACTTAACATTCCTAATTTTTCTAGTTCTGCTACTAGCAAGTGGTAACGGTATTGCGAAAACCTTGCCCGATATCTACGACGGAGCCCGCACCCGCCTTACTCAGCTTTATCAAAACGACCCCGACCAAATAAAGCGTAAAGTAAAAGCAGTCAATCATTGGCTTCAAGGTCCTGCGTCATTACAGCTTGTTGCGCTACCAAGTAATACCGCTAATGGCGAGGATGAGTACGAAATTGGCGTATTTCTGCCATTTAGATCGCCCCAAGGGCGCGCCCTAGATAAGCAGCAAAGCGAGCTAACCCAACGCTTTAGTAAGGCGCGGGAACAACGTTTCTCATTATTAGCAAGCGGCTTGTTTAGAGAAGCGCTCTGGCGGCGAGTTATGGCCCAAACCGAACTTGAGGGGTTAAAGAAAAAGCAGAAGTGGATTGATTCGCTAGACGTCACCATACAAAAGCTGTCTCAAAATGGTGAACTTGGCCGCGCTACACTACTGCGCTGGGAGCAAGAAAAGTTGTCTCATCAACTCACCCTATCTCAAGCGAAGATTGCACTAAACAATGCAAAACAACGCTACAGAGAAATTGCGGGAACTCAGGACCTACCTGATTCGCCACAAGAAACGGTGATACCGAACATTGATAACGCAATTCAAACACACCCAGAGCTCACGTTACTTTTATTAAGTCAGCAACAGTTAAATTTGAACTATGACTTTGCCGACCAGTCGCTTGCACCATGGACGTTGGGCATTATTGCCCGACAGCTTAAAGGGCCCGCTGGCAACAATAATTTACTTGGCGTAAGTGTGAATATTCCGCTAACTGGAAGTGATACTACCTCGGTTAACGATTACGCCCTTTGGCGAGACGCTAGCAATGCATTAAATGGTTCACTGGCTACAACATATGCACGCATACAGCAGCAACTCAGCGAAACCACAGCCACCTATGAATATACAAAGGAGGCTGAAAAAGTGCTGTCGAAACAAGTGACACTCGGTGAAGAGATTGCAGCCTTATATTTAAAGCAGGCTGATAGCTTGCCCAAAGTAGTTTGGCTAGAACAGTTGCTTTCACAGCAGGATACTATTTTAGCATTAGAAAAAATGAAAGTACGTCGCGCAGAAGCTGCGTCTAAACTTAATCAGATTGCAGGAGTTGCACTGTGAACTACGCCATTTTTCGTCATGTACTGGTTTTATTTTCAATGGTGTTAGCTTGTGATGTGCATGCAAGCAACTCAGTATCACTGGGTGAGCTTGGTAAGTTATCGCTTACTTACACTCCAATCAATGCAGTGAGTACGATGGAAAAGCCAGCTTCCACTGGCATAGTAAAAGTACTGCCCGGTTCACCTCTTCAAATAATATCGCCCATGGACCCACAAAAAATAGAGTATTTAGTGGCACATGGCGAAAACGTAAAACAAAACCAACGCATTGCAATGTTAAGCGGCAGCGAAGTCCATCATTTTCGCGACAATCTAGCGGCTAAAACAGCACTGCTGAAAATAGCAAAATCGCGTTTTGATAAAAACCGCGAACTTGCGTCAGTGAATGCAATTTCACAAGACAAGTGGCTTAACATTGCGCAGCAATATTATGACGCTCAACTTACATGGGGGCACCTGAATCATTTCGCGGAAATGTTTGAGCCTCATTCAGACGAGGATATGGGTTATCTATTGGCGCCATCAAAAGGTATATTTATGCTTCCTGAACAACGATCTAATGATATAAAAACCCAGGCTACAGAAACCCAGTTAGGTGCCATTGTCAACCCAAACTCTATTCGTCTTACCACGCTTGTGAATGCGTCTGAAAAAGAATTTGTAGAAGCCATTCACACTGACTCATGCAGTGTCGAGGTTGAAAAAATAGAAAAAATTAACCACCGCTTTTTTGTGCGCGTGTGGTCAGCGCCATTACCTGAAGGCTGTGCACTGCAACTTGGCGCACAAGTCAATGTACGGGTACAGCTGTCGGTATCTGCTCATTCTGTTCCAGCGGCCAGCGTCTTTTATTTACATGGTCAAGCATCGATATTTGTTCGCCACGATGACACGCTCAAAGCGGTGCCCATCACTCTTATCGGAAACACAGATAACGATAGCGCGGTTTTCACGGCACCGGATTTGACAAATAACGATGAAGTGCTTACGTCCTCAATAAGCGCGGTTCAGGGAATTTTACTGGGCCTTGGGGGTATTGAATGATAGGCCGCATTGTTCAGTTTGCCCTTGTTCAACGACTTTTCATCTTATGTATTTTTTTAGCGTTGATATTTTTTGGCTATCGCGCTTGGCAAACGTTGCCGGTAGATGCTTTCCCCGACATATCGCCAACCCAAGTGAAAGTAATTATGAAGGCCGACGGCATGACCGCCGAGGAAATGGAAGCACAAATTACTCAACCTATTGAAGTTGAGTTGTTAGGTATACCTCATCAAACCATTCTGCGCTCGACAACAAAGTACGCCATTACTTCTATCACTTTAGATTTTGAAGAAGGTACAGATATTTATTGGGCTAGACAGCAAGTGAACGCCAGGCTAGCCGCCGTTAGCTCAATATTGCCCAGCATTGCTGAAGGCGGCATTGCGCCAATGAGCACGCCGCTATCTGAAATGTTTATGTTTACCATTGAAAACCCTTCATTATCTCTACAAGAACGCAAATCGATCCTCGACTGGGAGATAAGACCAGCACTTCGCACCGTTGCGGGTGTGGCCGATGTAAACGTATTGGGTGGTTACACCAAAACATTTCAGTTTGCCCCCGACATTGCCAAATTAAACGCTTTTGAATTTAATATTGACCAACTGTCGGGTGCACTTCAGCAAGCCAATGTAAATGGCAGTGTAGGGCGAATTAAGGCAGGTGTAGATTCATTAGTGATCCGCACCGAAGGCCGTGCTACGTCTATCGACACACTGGGTAACATTATTGTAGGCAACTATCAAAATGAACCTATAGCCCTTAAGCAATTGGGTGCCATTTCACTTGGCAGTTTAACCCGTTACGGTGGTGTAACACGCGATGGAAAAGAAACCACGCAGGCCCTTATTGTTGCCTTAAAAGACAGTAATACCGCAGAGGTTGTCAGCGATGTTATGACAAAGTTAGAGGCCATTGAACAAACCTTACCCGCGGGCACAACCCTTGACGTTTTTTACAATCGCAAAACCCTAATTGATACTGCGGTGGGTACTATTACAAGTGCGCTTGGGCAAGCAGTGATTATTGTTATATTAGTGCTTGGGTTATTTTTAGGTAACGTGCGCGCGTCTTTCGTTGTGGCACTTGTTATACCTGTGGTGGTGCTACTCACCTTTTTGGCCATGAAAGTAACTGGTTTAACCGCAAACTTAATGAGTTTAGGTGGGCTGGTTATTGCAATAGGCATGTTGGTCGACGGCGCCGTAGTGGTAGTAGAAAACACCGTATCTCAACTTGGTAAGGCGCAAAATTTACCCCGGCTGCACCTTATTTACAGAGCAACACGTGCCGTTGCCGTCCCGGTCATAGCGGGAACAGCTATTGTAATTGTTGTGTTTGTGCCTCTACTTACGCTTACCGGTTTAGAAGGAAAGCTCTTCTCGCCAGTGGCAATGACCATTGTGTACGCCATGCTGGCATCTGTGCTAACTGCGCTAACGCTTATTCCCGTTGTTGCATCTTATGTGCTTACCAGTAAGGATGGCACTACCCCAGGTTACTTAACTAAACTTCAAGCACTTTATCGCCATTCGCTAGGCGTACTGTTAACCCACAGTAAATTGCTGGTAGCTGGTGTGCTATGCCTTTTGTTGTTAAGTGGCGTGTTGTTCGGCCATTTAGGTAAAACCTTTATGCCGGTGATGGACGAAGGCGACATTATTGTGCAATTAGAAAAATCGCCCACTATTTCATTGGCCTCTTCGCTAGCATTAGATAAGCAGGTAGAGCTTGCTTTGCTGTCTGAATTTCCTGAGATAAAGCATATTGTTGCAAGAACAGGGTCTGACGAATTAGGGTTAGATCCAATGGGGCTTAATGAAACCGATATATTTTTGCAGCTATCACCGCCCGACACATGGCGTTTTAAAAACAAGAGCGAACTTGAAACAGCTATTCGCGATGCTCTTGCGCACTTTCCAGGTATGAATATTGGGTTTACCCAGCCTATACAAATGCGCGTGTCAGAAATGCTTACCGGGACAACAGGTACTCTGGCAATTAAAATTTTCGGTAGCGACTTTACGCAGTTATCAGCCATAGCCAACGACATTGCTGACGTAGTTCGCAACCAAGACGGCGCTGTAGATGTAAACGCCACGCTAATTGAAGGCGGTGACTTTCTTAGCGTAGTTCCCAAACCAGGCGTAGCTTTAACCTATGGCATGAGTACATCTTCTTTGTCTCAATATTTAAAGATGCAAATATCGGGGCTTCACGTGGGAGACGTTATACAAGGGCGCGTAAGAACACCTATTTATTTTGGCAACCTTCAACGCGGGGAAGCTAGGCTCTCCTCGCCCGCGCAATTAAATAATATGATGGTATTGATGCCAAATAACGAATTGCTGCCCCTATCTACCCTTGCTGATATAAAGCGCACCCAAGGCCCGGCCATTATAGAGCGCGAAAAAGCACTTCGCTTTTCGGTAGTGACATCGAATGTTGAAGGCCGCGACTTGGTAGGGTTTGTTGACTCAGTGCGCAATGCGGTAGCTAGCACCATCAATTTGCCCGCAGGTTACTCAGTAGAATATGGTGGCGAATTTGAAAATCAAATACGGGCCAGTAAAAACCTGATGACTGTTATTCCCATCGTAATAGTCATCATTATCCTTATTCTATTTACCATATTTGGAAGGTGGTCACTAGCGTTGCTTATTCTGGCTAACGTGCCGTTTGCTTTGATGGGCGGTGTATTTGGGTTGTTTGTGACCGGTGAATACCTTTCGGTACCCGCCTCAGTTGGGTTTATTGCACTTTTAGGTGTAGCCGTACTCAATGGCGTAGTGATGATTTCATATTATGAAGATTTAAAGGGTAAAGCGATGCCGCTTTACGAATTAGTGAAAAGCGGCGCAGTAGCGAGACTACGGCCCATTCTAATGACGGCAACAACGGCAATGTTTGGCTTACTTCCCCTCGCATTTGCCAGTGGCCCGGGCGCTGAAATACAAAGGCCTTTAGCTATTGTAGTAATTGGCGGATTAATTACCTCTACGTTTATAACGCTGTATTTATTGCCCATTGGCTACTATTACTGGGAGCGAGGGAAACATGCCTGACACGGTTAACCTTACTGTTTATGTTGAACAAAAGCGCAAAGAGGATGTAATAGATTGCTTATTACCACTTACCTGTATTTCTGGCTTTTCGATATCGCCATGCTTTGGTTACAGTCGTGACAATGCAAAATTAGACCTTGCTGAACAAGTGGCTGGCGGGCGGCAGCTTTGGAAACTTGATATTCTGCATAGCGATAAAGACACCAATGCTATTATTAGCGCACTGCAAAGTGTTAACACACATAACCCTATGCGTTATGTGTTATCGCCAGTAATTTCACACGGGCATATTTAACCTTCTTTTAACCCGCATAAAAACTGATACCGCAATTGCCAGACGCTGCGAATGTAAGGGGCTATCGATTTTTGCTGAACACCTAAGCTCAATAGCTTCTGATTAACTTATAGTTGAGTAATCAAATTTATGATGGGAATTCCTCAAAAATAGCCACAAATAAAAGGCGTTTCACTTTATAGTTAATAAGGTATTTAGGTGCAGATTGGCGCTGACGCATGATGTTTATTAGGTGAATACAAGTCGTGGGTTGTGCCATCAATCGCTGTGAATAGCTCGCGATAAAGGAACAATATGAAGGAATTGCCGGCAACGTATTGGTTAACCGAACTGCTAGATGTAAAAGCATTAGATGTTAGTGTATCGGAAAATGATGAGTTTTTAGGGCATAGGTTGCCATCATCTACCGGTCGCGTTTTTGGCGGCCAAGTATTAGCGCAGGCCCTGATGGCTGCATCGAAAACCGTGTCCGCCGGCTAGCTTGTGCACTCTTGCTATGTAAGCGACCATTTTAGACCGTATTCATCCATTTAGTGTTTGGGGTTATCCTCGTGCATGGGCATTTTTTCCATGTCCAGCCGCGCTTCGCATCCAAAGATATACTCCTCTTGCTTCTCCCTGATCAAATGCTCACCTACCGCACGAATATCATCTGAGAACTTTTTCTTTTTGTGCTTGAGCAGTCGTTTGCTCCACAAGCAGTAACGCCCCTGGTAGTAATACAGCGGTTTTATCTGTGTCCGGCGCTTATTGATAAACACAAACCATTCACCACAATGCGCTTGCATACCCAACTGGTTTTGCACCAGTGCCGGCAGTATACAACCAAATTCGCCCATTGGTTAATGGGTAACATCAGCTCGTGCTGTTCATTCGCAGGACCACACCACCAGACAGAGCCAATTCAATCTACCACTGTTCAGACTCCCGAGAAACCGAAGGCGTAAGTGATAACCACTCCTGAGGCTCATCAACGGAATGGGGAATAGCTGACAGCTTTTTGCCCCAAAGATAAAAGCCCGAAACTGTAATGTTCTCACTCGTACACTAATCTCTGACTGTTAAATCCAGGGAGCCTATGTTAAGCGTTGAGTCAGCTCGGGAAAGACGGTCTAAAATGCTCGCTTTCTCTTAAACAACGACCAAAATCTAAAAGCACCCAGCTTTTTCATTACACCTGTATCCTTGCACAGACCCGCAAGTCTTAATTAATTGATATTCAACATTGCTTTGGTTTACAGACCTTAGTTTAGACTATAAAAATCAGTAGATGAACGTCTAGTGCCGGAGATAGTCAAAGGGAATTGGAAAAAATAACATTACTTTATCAGAGAAAATCTCAGAATCGACTAGAAACTAAAAGTCCTTTAGATCTCTTCAGTATTATATTCATGATTTCACAAGTTTCCGAGCTCATGCCATTAGAAATATGCCGGTTGTTCGTCACACTAAATAATGTTTAAAAAACAGGTTAAAACTTCGAATATAGGTCATTTGACCCACTCTATTTGTTACTAATGACCTATTTAATGTTTAGAAATTTTCGTAAATACTACTCTCGAATTTGGATTAACAACGGGTTTCCTCTATGAATAAAATTATTGCCTTAATTATTTTGCCATTAGCTCTCATCGGCTGCGGCGGTGGTGACAGCACCGAACTCAACGAAACGAGCAACTCATCTGCTCCGCCCCCAGAAACGGCGCCGCCCCCTGAAGGCACAACAACGACTACCGGCACTGCTAAACGAGGTATCATCACTGGGTTTGGCAGCGTGTTCCTTGATGGAGAGCGCTATAATACCGATAGTACAAATATTGTTATTAATGGACGAGAAGGTCAGAGTATTGAAAGCCTAAGAGTAGGAATGAACATCAACCTAGTTAGCGATGAAGGCGGCGAAACACTCTCGGCACAGCAGATTGAGTATGACTCAGGACTGAAAGGTTTTGTGCAGTCTATTGACCGTGTAAACCAATTTATTACTGTCTCAGGTGTCGAAGTTTTCTACGACGACTTAACTCATTTCATTGCCATTTCGCTGGCATCTTTAAGCGTTGGAGACCGGGTAGAAGTAAGTGGATATGCACTGGTAGACGGACAGTTTCAGGCAACTTATATTGAAAAAGAATCTGATACCGATAACGGAGAAAACGAGTATATTACCGGCCTCATTCAGAATTTGGATCTAGATAATATGCGGTTTTCGATTGGGAGTGTCTCGGTTGATTACTCTAATTCCCGAGTTGAAGGAGCCCTGGCAAATCAAGTACTTGTAAAAGTTGAAGGCACTTTTAACGACAATGATTTTGTTGCTATTGAAGTTGAAGTAGAAAACTATGATAACCACGACAAATATGAAGAGGCGGAAATAGAGGGCGTTATTACTGGTTACGACAATATCGCCAATACATTGGACGTTAATGGGCAACAATTTGAATTAAGTGACTCAGTTACTTTCTCTAATGGCTCATCTACAGACCTGAAAGTTGGAGTCTTGGTTGAACTAAAGGGATCTTTTGTAAATGGGAGCTTTGTTATCAACCATATCGAGTTTGAGAATGAGTATAGTAATGATGGCGTGCTCAAAGGCGCAATTACCGCAATCGACTATGAAGCAATGACTCTCACCGTTGGAGGCAACACATACTTTGCGAATTCACAGACACGCTATGAGGCCGAAAATGATCAATATTTTTCATTTACTTCTCTGCAGCTCAATGATTTTGTGGAAGTGGTTTACGCCAAGAAAGAGGAACGCTTTACCATTTTAAAAATCGAGCGGGAGCGTGAAGAAGAACGTTACGAAGAATCTGAAATTAAAGGGCAAATTATCGCCTTTTCTAATTCGGAAATTGAAGTATCAGGACTACTAATACCGCTATCACAACAAGCAATTTATGTTGTTGATGATACCCGAGTTGCATTGACCGAATTTATCAACCAACTCGCTAGCGGGCTTTATGTTGAGATAAACGGGACGTTCGATACAGACGGCATATTCTCCCCTGCGAAGTTTGAGCTTGAGATTCAAGACAATGACGGCGTTTTTCAAGGTAGTTGTCGCCTGAGCTGTTAAGCTGCTTCTTTTTTATT
>OJCR01000688.1_pt1 | contig 14574 bp, 9 predicted proteins | sample 1591611 | NCBI WGS metagenome assembly OJCR01 (sample SAMN05416815, study PRJEB24817) | seawater metagenome | isolation source: Sea water | place: Canada:Atlantic | collected 2013-07
ACGAGATCAGCCTCGGTCTCGTGGGCTCGGAGATGTGTATAAGAGACAGAGAGAGGAGCTTGCGCTTTTAGAGGAAACCATCGAGACGCTGCAGGGGCAAAGCCAACTCGCAGGCAGTGAAATTGCGCTGCGTCGGTCCGAATATGGTGAGTGCGCAGATCAGCTGGACGCGGCACGAAGTGAATTGCAAACGGCTCGGGGTAAGCTTGCATCATTAGATGCGCTGCAACAAGCTGCCTTAGGTCTGGACAACGAAGAGGTAAACGCTTGGCTTCGAAATAATGGTCTTGGAGACAGGCAGCGACTCGCTCAAAGCATCCGCATCCAATCAGGATGGGAACAGGCCGTCGAATCAGTCTTGGGCGAAACGCTACAAAGTATTTGTGTCGAGGGGCTGGACGATATCGAGTCACTCCTTGCCGAGCTTCCAGAGGGGCGTATCGCCCTTGTTGATGTAAGTACCTTAGCGACAGATAACCTGCAAACGAAATTGACCTTGAAGCCGCTAGCCGGTTACGTCGAAGCCGACAGCGGTATTCGCGATTTGCTCCAGGGCATTTACGCGGCCGAATCACTTGCCGAAGCACTGGCGCAGAGGCAAGCCTTGGGCTCGCATGAGTCGATTGTGACGTTCGATGGGTTGTGGATCGGTAGATCATGGATTCAATTAAAGACCGCTGACAAAGAAGGCTCGATAGTGAAGAGGCGCGGGCTTATCGAAGAGTTAAATGAATCGATTGATGCGCGTCTTGTGCTGTCGAATAAACTAAACGAGCGTCAGGCCGAACTCAAAGAAGCCATTGCAGAAGCCGAACAAGCCCGTGAACAACTTCAGCTGGATATTGCTAATAACAGCAAAGCGTTTGGCAACCTCAAATCACAGTTAAGTGCACAACAAGCAAAAGTTGAGGAAGCAGGACTTCGACGTCAGAGGATCCATCACGAACTCGAAGAACTCAAGCGTCAGATAGAGCTTGAGCAAGAAAATATAGCGGAATCACGGCAGCGACTTCAGGTGGCGCTCGATTCTATGGAAGAGAATATCGAGGCTCGCGAGTTACTCGAGCACAGGCGGGAGCAACATATGCGCTCGCAGCAAGAGTCTCGGGAAAAGTCGCGGCATGATAAGGACGCTGCTCATGCCTTCGCGCTGCGACAACAAACGTTGCAGTCGCAGTTGCAGTCGACTCGAGAAACAATGGATCGAATGTCGTCGCAGGTAAAGCGTAGCCAAGAACGTATAGAAACTTTAACCGCACAAATAGCGACCTCCGAAGAGCCCGTTGCTGACATGCGCTTGGAGCTAGAGTCGCTTCTCGAAAAGCGCTTAGAGGTCGAGCAAGAACTCGCACAGGCGAAGGCTCAGGTCGACGCTAACGAGCATGCCATAAGGGGTCTTGAAGCCGAGCGTAATAGTATTCAGGAGCGCAGTAATCAAATTCGCGAAGTGCTTATGCAGGCGAGGCTTAAAAGCGAAGGCGCTTCAGTAAAGCAGGAGGCCGTTCTCGAGCAGCTTACTGACGCCAAGTTCAATCTAGAAGCTGTGCTCAATGCCTTGCCTGAAGAGATGGATATAGCGCAATGTGACACAGAGTTGGAGCGACTCGCTAATCGCATTCAACGCTTAGGGCCAATTAACCTTGCGGCTATTGATGAATATGCACAGCAGTCTGAGCGAAAAGTCTATTTAGATAAACAGAACGACGATCTCGAACGCGCATTGACTACGCTGCAGAACGCTATCAAGAAAATCGATCAAGAAACGCGCGCGCGTTTTAAAGAGACCTTCGACAAAGTAAACGCTGGTCTTCAGGCATTATTCCCTAGAGTGTTCGGTGGTGGCCACGCTTATCTTGATATGACCGGTGAAGATTTGCTCGATACGGGTGTGGCAATTATGGCGAGGCCCCCTGGAAAGAGAAATAGCACTATTCATCTTTTGTCGGGCGGTGAGAAAGCGATGACGGCAATCGCGCTAGTATTCTCTATATTCCAATTAAACCCGTCGCCGTTTTGTATGCTCGATGAGGTTGACGCACCGCTCGATGATGCCAACGTTGGCCGTTACGCAAATTTGGTCAAAGAGATGTCGAAGTCCGTTCAATTTATCTTCATTACACACAATAAAATAACGATGGAAATGGCAAACCAACTGTTGGGCGTCACCATGCACGAACCGGGCGTGTCACGTATTGTGGCGGTCGATATTGAAGAGGCAGCAGAACTCGCTGCAATGTAGGGTGGTTTGCCTAGGCGCATCCTCGCCAGCCAAACTGAGCGTATGGCTGGTGAGGGAAAAGTATTTTCGACTTAAGCCCGCAGTTGGCTAAAGATCTGCTGTCACCTGGCTGATAACTCTTTAGATAATACTCTTTCATTAGCCTGTCTAAAATATCTTATGGATTTACGCGAACTCGTCATTCTAGTCCTTGGCCTAACTATCGTTGGCGTCGTCGTGAGAGGCCTTCTCGTCGCTTTGAAAGCGAGAAAAAGCCAGCTCAGGCTTGCGATCGACAAGAATCTTCCTAAAGACATCGACCTCGAGGCAATCGAATTAGCGGAGCTCCCTAGCGGCGGCGCGCGCGTTGTTCGCCGCTCCCCCGATGAGCTTCATGCAGCGAACACAGAGAGTAAGGCTGACGCTCTGCTAAATATCCCCGTGTCAAAACCTGTGGCCGTGAGTCTAGGAATTCTGCCCCTAGAGTTTGAAGAGTCATTAGAAACAGAGGGCTCTGAGGCGCCAGTAGAGTCTGAGGGGTCTGAAGAGTCTAAAGAGTCTGAATGGCCTAAAGAGACAAAAGAGACAGAAGAGACCCAGGTGAATGTGCCGGCAGTTGCGATTAACCCGGAAACAGAGCGCGTAAAACTTCTGAGTTCAGTCGATGAGATCGCCGATGAAGTGGGCGAAAAGGAGACTAATGAGCCTCCTGCGGAGCTAACCGAAGACCTCTCCGAAGACCTCTCCGAAGAATTGCCTGACGAATTGCCTGAAAAGCTGCCTGAAGAATTTCCCGAAGAGATAGCTACAGACTCAGCTCACACCCATACTTTCTCTTTGGGCGACGGCATTGATGACGATGACGACGAGTATTCTTCGATCAGTCTGTCCGCAGGTGACCGTATCGGAGGCAGAAAAGAATCGGCTAGAACGCCATCGAAAAAAGACTCTCGGGGTAGCGCTATCCTCGGCTCGTTGGGCGCTGCAAGCAGGTCGCTTGGCGCACTGGTTGCCAGCCGAAAGTCAGATAAGACTGTTCCTGACGCACCTGATGATACGCCACTTATCGAGCATACTGAGGCCAACACTGCTGTCCCCATCGCGGAATCCACAAACGATCATAGTGCCTTGTTTGAAAATTACGAACAGGATCAGAGCGCTGAGGCTTCGCCTAGCGAGGCAAGCGACATCATGCCGGAGAATGATAGCCCCGCGGTTACCGACTTATTCCCCGAAACCTTTGCTCAAGAAGCGGCGCCTGAGCCCGAAGTTCTAGAGCCGGCCGACGCGTCCCCCGCGCCGCTATCACCTAGAGTAAATGAGGTTAAAGAACAGGCAGCACCTGCAATTGAGGAGAAGCCGAAGGGCGCCGCCGTGGGTGAGGTGTCAGAGGTTCTCGTATTGAATGTAACGGCCAAGAAAGGCCGGTTAATCATGGGCGAGCGCCTACTGTCCTTGATGCAGGGACTTGAACTTGAGTACGGGGAAAGGAAGATTTTTAGCAAGCGAACAGACGACGCTGAAAGAAGCCCGATTCTCTTTAACGTGGCCAATATGTTGCAACCGGGTACGTTCGATCTGAATAATATGGAAAATTTCGCAACCGTGGGCGTCACGCTGTTTCTTGCGCTGCCTTCACCAATCAGCAATTTCGAGGCGTTCGAAGAAATGCTGCAAACAGCACAAGATCTTGTCCGCTCTATCGACGGAGAATTGCGCGACGACCAGCGCAATATGATGACCGGTCAAACAATAGAACACTATAGGCAGCGTGTACGCGACTTTGAGCTGCGGCGATTGCGTTCGCGAGCCGCTGCAGGGTGAGTGCCTCCACAGCAATCCTAGAAGAGGTTGCTTCGCTTAGAGTGCAGCTTGAGCGCCACAATCGTCTCTATCACACCCTCGATAGCCCAGAAATTACCGACGCCGATTATGATGCCTTGTTGGCTCGGTTAGTGTCGCTCGAAAAAGACTATAACCTCTTTTCTCCTTCCTCGCCGTCGAATCGCATTGGCGCAGAGCCGCTGCCGGGATTTACTCAAGTCGCGCACGAAATTCCAATGCTTTCGCTAGATAAGGTGTTCGGCGAAGAAGACCTTCGTGCGTTTGAGGCAAGGCTCCTCAAACGTATCGAAGTAAGCAGCGAGATCACCTACAGCTGCGAGCCAAAGGTCGATGGTGTTGCGGTGAGTTTGCTCTACGAGAAGGGGCAATTGGTCCGCGCGGCTACCCGAGGCGACGGGACGGTCGGCGAGGATATTACTCACAATGTGCGGACTATTCGCACCATACCTCTGCAACTTAGCGGCGAGGGCTATCCGGCTGTGCTCGAGGTTAGAGGTGAAATCTTTCTTGGCAAACGCGGTTTTGCCCAACTCAATGAGCAAGCGCGTCTAGATCAATCGAAGGTGTTTGTTAATCCCCGTAACACCGCCGCCGGAACGCTCAGGCAGCTCGATTCTCGACGCGCAGCCAAAGTGCCTCTGCAAATGTATTGCTACAGCGTAGGGCTGCAAGAAGGCGGTGATCTCCCCGACAGTCTTGGCGGAATTTTTGAGGCCTTAGCGGGTTGGGGATTGCCAACTAATCCGCAGCGTGAGGTCGTGGAGAGCATCGAGCGCTGCATTGCCTATTGCGAGGCACTGCTAGAGATGCGTAACGCGCTGGAATACGAAATAGATGGTGCGGTGATTAAGGTTGATTCACTGGAGCTACAGGCAAGCATCGGTTCCAACGCACGCACACCTCGCTGGGCTATGGCCTACAAATTTCCAGCAGAGGAAAAGAGCACGCGCCTTCTAGACGTCGAGTTTCAGGTTGGTCGCACCGGCACGATTACGCCCGTCGCAAGGCTCGAGCCTGTTTTTGTAGGTGGTGTCACCGTGAGTAATACAACGCTTCACAATATGGATGAAGTAACACGCCTTGGCGTGAGAATCGGTGACGAAATTATTATTCGCAGAGCGGGTGATGTTATACCTAAGGTGGTGAGGGTGCTTGCTGGGTCTGTTAACCCAGCACCGAGAGCAATTATCGCACCTACCCAGTGTCCGGTGTGTGGCTGTGCTGTTGAGAAAGAAGGCGACGTGCTTATTCGTTGCAGTGGCGGGCTGATTTGTGGCGCACAGCGCAAAGAATCGATTCGTCATTTTGCTTCGCGCAACGCGCTAGATATCGATGGTATGGGCGAGCGTATTGTCGAGCAGTTAGTAGATGCCGAACTCGTTCGTGACGTATCTGACCTCTTTGTTCTCGAAGCAAGCACACTGATGAGTTTGGATAGGATGGGAGTGAGGTCGGCCGAAAAATTAGTAGCTTCAACAGCTCGGTCACGTCGAACGACTCTGCCTAAGTTTCTTTATGCGCTGGGCATTCGAGAAGTGGGGGAGGCGACAGCGCTGCAGCTGGCGAACCATTTCGGCGATCTTATGCTGTTGCAAGAGGCGAGTGTTGAGACACTGGTCGCTGTGCCCGATGTAGGCCCCATCGTTGCAGAGCATATAGTCAGTTTCTTTGCCAATCGCGCGAATATTGATCTTCTCTCAAGGCTCACAGCGCGAGGTGTCTCGTGGCCTGCGATCACAGTGGCGAGTCCAGAAAGTAAACCGTTAGCAGGTCAAACCGTGGTCCTTACCGGCACTTTAGAAAAGCTCTCGAGGAACGAAGCGAAAGCCCGACTTATCGCGCTTGGGGCCAAAGTTGCAGGCAGTGTGTCTAAAAGTACTACTATTGTTTATGCGGGGCCCGGTGCAGGCAGTAAACTCGCTAAGGCAACTGAGCTGGGCGTCGAAGTAGCGGATGAAACTGCACTTCTCGCACTGCTCGCCGCGTTAGAGACGACGTCAGATGCACCGAAGACAGCGCCCTGATAGATAGAATAGTTACCTGCAGGTTATTGCGCGAAAGCGCTCAAATTGGGAAATGATGTATGAGTTGGTGGGGCAAAGTTGTTGGTGGCACTTTTGGGTTTATGCTTGGCGGCCCACTCGGCGCCCTCATGGGTGTGAGTCTTGGCAACTATTTTGATGGAGGCCTTACCGCGCAGAGCTCTCGTTTAGGTTTAGGGGCGACCGAGCGGGTCCAGTCGGCATTCTTTACCACGACCTTTGCGTTGATGGGCTATGTGGCGAAGTCGGACGGAAAAGTCACGCGTGATGAAATAGCAATGGCCGAAAGGGTCATGTCTCAGATGCGACTAAACGCGCAGCAGCGAGAAGTCGCCGTTAAGCTCTTTAACGAAGGCAAGCGCCAAGATTTCCCGCTCGAAGAAATTCTGACACAGTTCAAACGAGAATCGTTCAGACGCTCGAGTCTTGTGCAGATGTTACTCGAAATCGTTGCAGCAACAGCGCTGGCCGATGGAACCCTGCATGCGCAAGAACGAAAAACGCTCGAACTTATCGCCAGTAAACTCGGTGTCAGCAGGCCTCGACTCGATGCCATTTTAGCGAGAGTATCGGGACAGGCTGGGTTCGAAAGTGCAGATGAAAGTCGGTCAAAACTGTCAGCGGCCTACGCGCTTCTGGCTATTGAGTCTTCGGCAAGCATTGAGGAGGTTAAGCGCGCCTATCGCCGACAAATGAGTCAACACCACCCTGACAAGCTGGTCGCAAAAGGCTTGCCAGAAGAGATGATCGACATCGCGAATCGTAAGACCCAAGATATTAAGTCAGCGTATGATCTGATTCGTAAGGCACGAGAAGGATAATCGATTTGGTGGGCTAGCCTGCCCCTATTGAGACTGTGACGCAATATGCTGAAGAACGCGCACGCCAATAATGTGCTCAACGCTGACTAGCTGCTCGGCAAGCGTCTGAGCGAATGCGGTGTCGGCCGAACTTTCAGCGATTAAGTCTATCTCTATACCGTCCTCTAGATAGTGCAAATCGAACGCGAGATCAGAATTGCGCGCCGTAAGCTCAGACCATCGCGCTTTGATTAACGCCGCTACTTCTGCCCGAGACGGCACTGAATTCTCGCCACCTAAAGGGTGGTCGTGATCTGGATTGCCCTGCGGGTCGATATGCGGGATTACCTCACTTATGTCGGTAAATTTTTGCCGCAGCCTTTTGCTCGCAGCTGCGCCTATCTGATGCCCCTCCGAGACAGAGATCCGCGGGTCGACAGCAAGGTGAACCTCGACAATAGCTTTGCCGCCCGAAAGCCTAGAGCGGAGGTCTGTAATGCTCCTTACCCCCGGTGTTTCCTCTAAACAGGCTTCGAACTCCCCGCGTCTTTTATCGGGTAATGCGCTGTCGACAAGTTCACGCATGCTTTCGGCGCATAGTTCCCAGCCTATTTTGGCGATGAGAAGCGCAACGATGACGGCGGCCATAGTATCGAGCCAGACAATACCGAACTGCGCCCCAACGATACCGATCAATACAGCGACAGATGAAAGTGCATCGCTCCTGCTATGCCAAGCGTTAGCGCGAAGAAGACTCGAATTAAGACGGTTAGCTGCTGCTAACGTGAATCGATAGATCCACTCTTTGCTAGCAATTGAGGCCGCCGCTATTAGTGCGCCAAAAACACCCGGAATGGCGAGATCATCTAATGTGGCGAATCGTTCGCTCGCATCATAGAGAAGTATTCCGGCCGTAAAAAAGAAGACAATACCCATCACGATAGTGCCGACAGCTTCGAAGCGGCCATGCCCGTAGGGATGCCCTCTATCGGGCGCTGCATAGGCGGTGCGGGCGATAATAAGAACAAAGATGTCCGTCGCTGCATCAGTTAAAGAGTGCACACCGTCGGCGACAAGCGCGAATGACGAGGTAAAAATTCCGCCGATTATTTTGCCCACGCCAAGCGCGAGGTCTAAAACCATACCGATGAGGGTGACGCGAATGGCTTCGGTCTGAGCATCTAGGTGTTTTTGCATAAGCTGCTAGGATCTTAATCAAGGGGATAAGGTAGCTGGCATTATACAAAGAAAAAGCCCGCGATCCGAAGATCGCAGGCTTAAGGCATGAAGGCCTATTTAAGGACCACCTTAGCGGCGGTCAATCTATCAAGGGAGAGATAAATGGCTCAAAACCCACAATTTTGAATACTATCTACCTACACTTAATAGGACCCCGCCTTCCTAGGAGAGTTCCCAACACGACAATAAATATTTCCTGTTTCTCAATAAAAGCTTAACTAATTGAAATAATTATATTTTAATTACTTCCAATCCTTCTATTTTGAGCGTTTGTGCTGCATTAGCTGATGTAATTACCGCAACGCTTGGAGTGACGCCCACGAAATAGCGCTCGGCGACTGCTCTGAGCTCATCAAATGTGGTGGCGAGCACGCGCTCTCTGAATGCCATGCGCTGATCGATGCTGCGGCCGAATACTCTGTTGTAAAAAGCGGCTTTAGCCTCACCCGCCGGCGACGAAGGTTTATCCATTGCGGCGATCACGCCAAGCACGGCCTCTTCGAGCTGATTGTCGGCATGCTCGGTGTTAAGCAACCAATCAATGGATTTGGCAAAGTCTGCAAGCGTCTCTTCCAGCCTAGGGTCACGATAGCTGTAAAATCTAAACGACGCAGAAGAGCCGTCTTGGCTCGCACCGCCGCCGTAGGCGCCGCCTTTCTCGCGAATTGCGCTGTGTAAGTAGCCATTGCGAAGGAATCCAGCAAGCACCTGCAGCGTCGGGTGATCTTTATGATTCGCCGGCACGGTCGGGTACGCTTGGGCGCAGAAATTGACTTGCGTCGATGTTGTCCATGCCTGAGCAACAGATTGTCTAATGGGCTCGAGCGTAAAATCATCGAGCGCGTTCTCGTTGCTTTTTGTCGCCCAGGCCTGAGCTACCGGCGCTGACAGCAATTCTTCGCACTCAGGTTCGCCAATGAGTAAAAACTGTCGATCCGCGGAGGTCACCAGCTCATGAAGCGTCTTAAAGCGTCGTAACAGAGCGGCGCGTTCTTGGGTGTTTTTGAGGGACTCGCGTATCTTCTTCAATCGAATCAAACCCGCGAGGCCCGCGTATTGATGATTCATCTGTGCCGTCGGAGACCAGCCACTGCTCGCGGCGCTCATGGCGAGGGAATGCCCTGAACCTGTGATGCTGCTTAGCTTGCGGGTGGTGATTTGTTCGATTAGTTCGGCAATTCTTTGCTCTTCGTCGAAACGCACGCCCTCAATAGTTTCGGCTAGCAATTCGCTGAGGGCCTGACTGTTGGCGCGGAGGCATTTTGAGGAGAACGTTAGGGTACCTTGCACCTGCTGTTCATCGTCTTGATGGCTTTTGATGCTGCTGAAACAGTTTATGCCGCCGCAGATTTGCGCCTGCCAGGCTTGGGTCTGGGCATAGTCGCGCGCGCCAACACCGAGTTCGGTTACGCAACTGGTGTAGAGCGGGAGTATTTCGAGTAATTCTTGCGGCAGCGAAGGCAGCGCATAAACAACTTGCTGATAAGCGAGGCCATTAGTTCCTTGCCCGTAATAACTCAACGAGTCACCGGTTGCGAGTACCCTTAAAGTTGCCTGCGGCTCCGATATCGTCGCCGGCACATCTTCTTTACCCACCTTAGGTAAAATTGATGGATCGTCTTCGGCACTTTGGCGTGCTTCCAGCGCGATGCTGCGGGCAACGATGGCGTCTATCTGTTCTGGTGACAGCGCGCCTTTTATCGCGGAGAGCTTTTCGCGCTCGGCGATTTCCTTTCGCTCGGCGAGCTCAAAATCAGGGGTTAAGGTTAGCGTTAAGCGATGCTTATTATCCAACAGCAGCGTCTGGATTAAGTTGGGGATAAAGTCAGGGGACATAACCTCTTCGCGCAGTGTCTCAAGAACCGGATCAATGTCCATTAATTCGATCGGATCACCGCGGTGCATCGCACTGGAAAGGCCTGCAAGAATAAGTTGTAAACCGTATGGGTAACTGTCGCCGGCAATTTCGCGATGGCTAAGCTCAAGCTGATGCAGCGCAGCGAGTACATGCTCTTGGTCTATTCCCTCTTCGACGATTCTCTCGAGAGTACCAATAATCAACGCCTCCACGGCATCACTGGCCTCCGGCTCGCAGCCTTCGAGGCCTGCCATAAAACTCATTTCACGATTCGAATCTTCAAGCCCACACATTGGTGAGGGAGACGATCCCAATTCACTCGTCTCGAGTGCAGCGAGTAGGGGACTTCCACTGTTGTCCATCAAGACAGCGGTAAGCAATTCCGCTTTGAAAAGCTCTTCGCTATTGCTGCTTTTGCCGAGCAACCAGCCCAACACAACATGCCCTTGCGGCGCTTCTTGTGGCTCGGCTGCAAAGGTTTCTTCCACTCGAATCGGCGCCGAATAACGTACCTCGTCCAAAATCTCAATTTTCTCATCAAGCAGCTCAAAACGATGCAGGGCAAGTGACTCGATTCTCTCTTGGTGCTCATGCGCTGAGATGTTGCCGAATGTCATGAACACTGCGTTACTTGGATGATAATGCGACCGGTAAAACGCAGTGAGTTCTTCATAGCTGAGGCTAGGAATATCTTCCGGCTCTCCGCCACTGTTGTAGTGGTAAGTTGTGGTAGGAAACAAGTGCTTGCTTAGCGTCTGCCAGAGAACGCTATTGGTTGAGCTCATCGCACCCTTCATTTCATTATAAACCACGCCTTTGTATTGAAGGTCGGTTGTTGGGTCGTCGAGCTTGGCAAATTCGAGTCGATGTCCCTCTTGGGCAAAATCTAATTCATCAAGGCGCGAGAAGAAGGCCGCATCTAAATAAACCTCTAAGAGGTTGTTAAAATCCTTCCGGTTCTTGCTGGCGAAAGGGTAGGCGGTCCAGTCGCTGCTCGTAAACGCATTCATGAACGTGTTGAGCGAGCGTCGTATCATCATAAAAAACGGATCGCGAACTGGGTATTTCTCGCTCCCGCACAGTGCAGTGTGCTCGAGAATATGCGCAACGCCCTTTGAATCGCTTGGAACGGTGCGAAAACCAACGAGAAAAACGTTTTCATCGTTGCTGCTCGCGAGGTGATAGTGAGCCGCGCCGGTGACGCGATGCACATAATGCTCCATGGTCAGGTTTAACGAATCGATGCGCTCGCTGCGGAGCCAATCGAATGCTGAGTGAGCCGCCCCGGTCGGAGTAACTTCAGTAGATCCATCGAGAGGCGGCTGTGTTGGCTTGTTCATAAGGTCTCGCTTTGGTCTTAACGCGCGCTGTGCGCAGTAATTATTCTGTGGTGGGTTGAGCGTCTTATTCTTTGGTTGTACGGTGGCTATTGAGCGCTGGTTTGCTCCGCTTGCCTTAAGTAAAATGCTTCAAGTTGGAGGCCGCTCTAAACTGAATCTGCCAAGCTTGCCCGAGCGGAATTCATTTAACAGGGCTTCTGATGCTTTATGCCAGTCAATACGGTGTCCTGCTTTTATGCAGGCGCGTGCTTTCGCTACCGCTTCCATAACAGACTCTGCATCATTCGCGTCTTGTGGAAGCTCGAATCGGGCAACAAGTCGATCGCGATAATGCAGTAACAATTCCTGTGCAAGAAACCAAGCGATGTCCTCGGCCTCGACAGCGGTGCTGCGTATTGTGCCAGTTGCGGCTAATCGATAAGCGCCAACTTGATCTTCTAATTTAGGCCACATAAGTCCTGGAGTATCGATTAGATGCCAGTGATCATCGAGTCTTACCCGTTGCTGAATTTGGGTGACTGCAGGTTCATTGCCGGTTTTAGCGAGTTTGCGGGCGCAGAAAATGTTGAGCAGTGTTGATTTACCCACGTTGGGAATGCCGCCGATTAGCAGCTGCTGCCGCTCGCCAATTTTGATGTCGTTAGCCAAGAACAGCTTACGCGCGGCTTGAATAATTTGCTCTGCATCGAGAAGCGATTCATGCCCGTTGACCAGACAAACTGATTTCGGCTGCGCGTTAAAGAATTTTGCCCACTGCTCTGTCACGAAAGGCTCAGCGAGGTCAGCTTTATTGAGTATACGAATGCGAGGATGATCAGCGCACAGAGCGGCGAAATGTGGGTTGGAACTCGCCTGAGGAGAACGTGCATCCAAGACTTCAATGACTGCCTGGGTTTTCAGTAAGGTCTTTACAACCTCCTTACTTGCCTTGTGCATATGGCCAGGATACCAATTGAGTGCCATCGTGCTTTCCATCTAAATTAATGTGCGAGTTTGCAGCAGTGCAGTGTAGCGATCGATTGCGGTAAACTCCACCGCCTTAGCAGCTATTCTCCGGTTTAGCGGCGGCTCCGCTAGTTAATAGCGTGTCGTTTCGCTATCCTGAGGCTGCAGTTTATCTCCCCTTGTAAAGAGAAAGCGTCTATGACCGAGACTTTTGTATCAGAAATATCCCCGTTCCTAAATGACGCAGGACCGGTAGCTGCAGCCATGAAGAGTGAACTGGAGACTGCGTTTACCCCTGCCTATTTACGATTTGAAAACGAGAGTAATAATCACGGTGGGCCTGCGACGGATTCGCATTTCAAGCTGGTCTTGGTCGCGCCTGAATTCGAAGGGCTGCGCTCAGTGCAACGCCATCAACTAGTGTACAAAGTGCTCGCAAGCTATTTGCAGGCATCGGTGCACGCCTTATCGCTGCATCTGTTTACGCTGTCGGAGTGGGACGCGCGGAACAACGCGGTTGCCGACTCGCCTGCTTGTTTAGGGGGCTCGAAAGCGCGTTAAGCGTAAGCGAGTAGCAATGAGCGCGCGCACGCCGGCCCCACCGATATCATAGGTTTTAAGTGATTCAGAGTTTTGGGGCGTCTCGAACAGTGTTTCAGTTTTCATCGACAGGCTATTGAGTTAGCCATAAGTCGAGTAAACTGGTGCTCATGATGACATCTTCAATTAAACAAGTTATGGCTAGTATCTGGCGTTACGTCAGATCGCCCTATGCCGCTGGCGCAATCTTAATAGCGCTAGGCACTGGCGCCTCTGCCTTGTTGCTCCAGCAAAATGACAGACCCGAACGGCTATCGGCCCCTGCTCGAGTCAGTGCCGCGGCGCCAGCGCTTTCTGTGCTGCCCGATTTCGCCTTAGTGGCAGACGTCGATGCGCGAAAGCAACAGTTCTTTGATTTTCTGGAAGCCTATGTCAACGCTGAAAATGCCCGACTCCTGCAGCGTAGAGAAACGCTCACGATGTTTGCTAGGGTGTTAGCGAACGGCCATAGATTAAGTCCATCCGAGAGAGTGAGTCTTGCCAAATTTGCCCTAGATTATCGAGTCGATTTCGAGTCTGATAGGGGACGGCGGGGTGATGCTGCGCTCGTTGAACAATTGCTACGGCGCGTAGATGCGATTCCTGTATCCCTTGTATTGGCTCAGGCCGCCAACGAGTCGGCTTGGGGGACTTCTCGCTTCGCTGTAGACGGCAATAATTTGTTCGGGCAATGGTGTTACGAAGAGGGCTGTGGCTTTGTTCCGCTAGAGCGTGCCGACAAAGCGAGTCACGAAGTCAGGAAATTCAACACGATCGCTGCGGCAGTATCGGCGTACTTTAAAAACCTGAATACGCACACAAGCTACCAGCATTTTCGTCGCATGCGCGCCCGCATGCGCGACCAAGAGAAAAATCTGGATCCTATTCAATTGGCCTATGGTTTAGGTAGTTACTCGCAGCGTGGCGATAATTACATCGACGAGGTCCAGACCATCATTCAACAAAACGACTTGCGGCTCAGAGACGATGGCTAGCGCCTTGCCTGCTTATTGCGGTTTGCTCTCGTCGAACCAAGGCTGAGAGAACCAAAAGTACCGAGCCGAGCCGGTATGCGGCGCGGTACAGACATAATTCCAGCGCCTGCCTCGTTGCTTCGCGTTAGTGCTAAGCGTAGCAACGTTGTCTTCGCTGAGACCTACCTCCCAGGCTATCGACATAGGGTCGCCGTCGTCGAAACAGGCCACTCTTGCCTGAGAATAGTCTCCCTCCCCAAACCGTACTCTTGCCGAAGGCGCAGTGAGTTGTGTCTGCGGCGAGAGCGGCTCAAGCGTTTGTACGTCGAATGCGAGCGTAGAATATTTCAACGTTGCTCCCTCAAGCCCCGAATAGAGTCCAGCGAGTGGGAAGCGCGGCAGGGCGGTTTGCTCGGTTGTGGACCCTACCGCACCGGAATTCTGGGCAAAGCCTGCGTAGCCAAGGTCTGCGAGCAGTAGCTTGCTGGCGTCATTAAATTCTCCGTAAGGATAGGCAAAAAGTCTGGGCTGTGGCCCGAGTTCCTCGGTAATGCGCGCTTGCGCGGCGAGTATATCGACTCTCGCCTCACTATCGCTCAGTTCAAGCAATGAACGATGTTCTGTCCCATGGTTGCCTATTACAACGGCAGCGCGGTGAAGAGTAGACAGCTGCACCCAGGTCATATAACCGGTTTGTTGCCTATCTATAGGGCCTGTGCCTGTCTCTTATACAC
>OJCR01000697.1_pt1 | contig 14454 bp, 7 predicted proteins | sample 1591611 | NCBI WGS metagenome assembly OJCR01 (sample SAMN05416815, study PRJEB24817) | seawater metagenome | isolation source: Sea water | place: Canada:Atlantic | collected 2013-07
GAGGCATGATGCCACCGTGGTCGCCGTAGTAGAAAATGATGGTATTATCGAGGACGCCGTCGGCTTCGAGTTGGGCGATGAATTCGCCGACTAGGGTGTCCATCTTCATGTGAAGATCGAGGTAGCGCGCGACGGTGTAGCGGAAGAGCGGGGTGTCGGGCAGGTAGTCCGGCACACGCACGGTGGCGGGGTCGGTCTGAGTGGGCTGATTGGCCATCTGCTCGGCGGTGAAGAAGAGCTGCCCTTCATGAGTCGTGCCGAAATTTTGCACGTGGAAGAAGGACTGGCCTTTGTTGCGGTTGCGGTAGCTGGCCTTGCCGGAGGATTCGTCCCAAACGTCGGTTGCCTTGAAGGCGTTGTAATCCTCTTTGCTGTTGTTGGACGTGTAGTAGCCGGCGTCGCGCAGGTAGGACGGGAACATGCGCTGGTCATGCGGCAGCGGCACGAGGGCCGAGCGGCGATGGAACTGTGTGCCGATCCGGGGAGCGTAGCTGCTGGTGATCAGCGTGGAGCGGGCGACCGAGCAAACCGGAGCATTGGAGAACGCGTGGTCGAATACGATGCCATCAGCGGCGAGGGCCTCGATATTTGGGGTCGGCGCGCCTTGCGGATTATAAAGACGCATGTGAGACGCGCCGTTATCTTCGGAGACAATCCAAACGATATTTGGGCGATCAGCCGCGGAGGCGATCAGGCTAGTGAGCGCGAGCAGGAGGGTGAAAAACAGGGGTGATTTCATGGGAGAATTGAGGGGGCATACGCCGTCGTGCTGTGAAACAGAACACTGGCGAGATATGCTGACTGGGCTAGGGTGGGGACTGTTGGGGCCATGGAACACCCTGAAGGCACTGAAACGTAGAGGTAGGGGGTTTCTACAGGAGGGGGCGGTGTGACGGACTTCTAATTAAGGAGAGAACGATCCGCCGTCGTTCTGCGGAGCAGAACTTTGGCGAGACAAGGGGGGCTTGGTGGTCGATAAAGAGAAAGAGAACGAGTAAGAGGGCGAGGGGCGGGCGGTTACTTCCGATTCTTGTTACTTGATACTTGGAACTTGTTACTTCGGGTCACTTGGTGACGCGCATTATCCCTTTCATGAGTATCGAGTGGCCGGGGAAGGTGCAGACGAAGTCGTAGTCACCCGGTTTGTTGGGGACGGTGAAGTAAATCGTTTCGGTGCTCTCCGGTTGCAGAATAGTCGTGTGAGCGATGACAGCGGTGGAGTTGGGCACGAAACTCATGCCTTCACCGGAGACGCCCAATTGCATCGCGGCGGCCCCGACGGTTTGGCCGGTGCCGGGGGTGGTCAGCACGAAGTTGTGCATCATGTCATCGACGTTGTTGAAGGTGAGTTTGACGCGATCGCCGGCTTTCGCGGTGAGTAGCGTTTGGTCAAATTTCAACCCGGGCTCGGTGCCGAGGTTGATGACTTTATCGGCGGCCTTACCATTCCAGTCGGCCGGCACTGAGGTTTGGTTTTTCGCACTTGCGGCATTAGTCGCGACGGCTGGCACGTGGTGATGTCGTGTGATGGTTTCTGCTTCCAACCGGATCGGGATAATGCGGTCACCATAAGGGATCTGATTAAGGGTGTAGTAGGTGGTGTCGTGCAGGAGCGCGGTGCCGGATTTGGCGCTACGTAGTCCCGGTGCCTTGATCTCATGGATGTAACCTTCGCGCAGTATCGGGAGGGCGATGCGGACACTCAGGCCATCATCGGCGACCTCGATCTTGGCGATTTGGTGCGACGCCACGTTGATGGGCGGGCTGCCGTAAGTCTTGTGATATTTGTAGGTGAAGCTGGTGACCGAATAGGAGGCGGGATCGGCTGCGATAGCGGGGTCAACCGGTTCGGTGAAGCTCAAGAGAAATCCATCGCTTTGGGCCTTGGCTTCGAGGATTTCGAAAGGAGTTTTACCCGTCCAGACGAGTCGTTCGAGGCCTTCAGTTTTTTCGCCGACACTGCCCCAGCCGCGATTGGTCTCGCCGACCCAGAGGGTGGCATTTTCGCCCATAGTGAGGCGGATAATGCCGCACTCAAAACCTTCGCGGAAGTTGTAGCTGGCACCTTGCCAGACGCCTTTGACCTGCTCCATGGACATGCGGACAATCTTACTTTGACCCTGGTCGCTGATGTAGAATTGTCCGGCGAAGGGACCGAAGTCACCGCCGGTGAGATCCTCGATCAGACCTGCCGTGGAGATGCCTTGGATGGTATGCGGCAACCAGACTGCTGGGGGCTTGATCCCGGGAATTCGCTTGGCGACCTCATGCATGGGATCGGCGCTATCCGGGATATCACCAGGACGAAGCGAAACGGTTGAACCCGGTTCACGGGTCCACGCGAGCGAGGCGATGTGGCCGATGAAGTCACCGGGATCGATTTGGGTGATGCGACCGGATCCGACCCACTCACCTTGATTCTCAGCGGCGAGCCATACGCCTTGCGAGGTGACCGTGAAACCAGCCGGTGAACGCAGCCCGGCAGCGATGGGAATGATTTGTCCGTCAGGCGTGATCTCGATCATCCATCCGCGCCAAGGCACGGGCGATTGAGTGGCGGCACCGAAGGCGACATTGAGGGTGACGCGCAGGTTGCCGTTGGGGGCGAGCTTCGGCCCAAAAGCGTATTCGTGGTAGCTGCCCGAGATAGGAATGCGGGCGAGGGTTTTGAAGGAGTCGGCGCGGCCGTCGCCATCGGTGTCGCGGATGTGAGTCACTTCCGGCCGCTGGGCGACGTAGTAGCCGCCGGTGGGGGCGGCGATGATGCCGAGAGGTTCGTGCAGACCGGAGGCGAAGAGGGTGAACTTGGGGTTGGGCACCTTGTCGTAGGCCCCAGCGATGTGCCAGATTTCGCCGCGTCGCGTGGTGACGAGTAATTCCTGATTGGGCAGGGCGAGAATGCCACTGGACTCCAAGATGATGTCATCGGGAATCGGGATGGGAGTGCGCTCCCAATACTGATTCTCGAGCTTGACCAAATCATCGGAAGGTTTGGCGAAGCGTTCTTCGGCGGAAGGATTCTGCGCGAGGGCGCTTACCGCGAGGGCGGCGCTAAGGCAGAGGGTGAGGGAAATTGAGTGCTTCATGACGAAGAATTACCAAACGAGAGTGTAGGAAAGTTTCACATCCTTGCCCGATTTGGACGGGAAGAGGACGAGTTGATCGCGACCGTTGATCCGTCGGATGAAGGGTTTGGCTTTGTTGCTGGCGGGAACATCCAAGTAGTAAGAACGATCACCGATGATGTAGCTGTTGCCGTTCGCTTCCAAGGTGATCGTGGGCGCCTCGGCGAGTAGAATACCGGTCATCCAAGAGGTGTGATCACCTTGCAGGGTCAGGTGGCGATCGAGGCGTCGGGGCGACGTTGCGGCGACGATCCGATCCGAAATTTCGATATCGGCGAGACGAGACAAGAAGGTCGGATTGCCTTTGGCATCGAGGGTGTAGCCCTCGGCGGACCACATGGCATCGGTTTCAACGGGCCAATCGTGTTGACCACTCTCGAGCAGGGCGATGGTGGGTCTGTCGTGGAAAGTGAGATCCGGACCGATGTGCTTGGTGAGTTGATTGTGAGCGCGGCCGTCCCAGAACTCGAAGAGATCGAGGAAGGGTCCGTTCCAAGTGCGCAGGATCGTGGCGGTGTCGAAGTCGTAGGCGTAGTGCACGCCGGTGGACGAACCGACCGAGATGGAATAGAGGCGCTTGCGCGGATCGAACGGCGTGAAACCACGTTGCAGGCGAATTCCGTCAGCGGGCGGAGCGACGATGATTTCGGTGCGTTTTTCCTTTTTGGATTTGGCTACGGGTTTCTCTTCATCAGCCATGGCCGCGGTGAGAGCTTGGGCCATTTCGCGCGCTTCCATTTTCGCGGAGGCAGTATCGAGGATCTGGCGAGCGACACGCGGACCTTCCACGAAAAGGTCGAGTTGAGGTTTGTTCCAGCGCCCGTGGGTGTATTCGAGCTTGAAGGGATGAAGCCCCGCTTTGAGTTCGATGGGAACGAAGCGCACGCCGGGATTGATCGGTATGAGGACAGGCTGGTCGTTCACGGAGAGATTGATGGTGCCACGAGAAACGGCATCGAAGGCGTAGGTGCCGGAGTTAGGGATATTGATCTTACCGGTGTAGGTCACGGTGAAGTGAGTGCTCTCGCCGAGGGCGCCGGGGTCGATATTGGCCGCGGTTGCCGATGGCAGGTCTTCGGTGGGGGCTTCCTCGTCGTCCTTGGTGACTGCGGCATTTTTACGCCGGGAAACTTTGCTCTGCACATCTTGGAGCGTGACTTCGGTGGTGAGGTCAAAGGGACGTTTGGTGATATTGCGGAAAGCGATCGGACCGTGATTTCCTTGGATTTGGATCGGGCCGGTGGCGGCTTCTTTGGGCCATTCAGCCCCGCGGGTGGGCCCGGTGACTTCGACATCCTTGTGAATGAGGAAACCGTTGTGCTCGACTTCGAGGAAACGAGCATTGGCGATTTTCTTGCCTTTCTTATCGAAACGCGGGGCCTGGAATAAGATGCGCATGGTCTGCCAGAGGCCGGGCGCGCGGGTGGCATTTACGAGTGGAGCGGTGCCTTCGTAGCCCTCTTTTTTTTCGGTGATCCAGCGCTCGTAGATGGCGCCGCAATCGTGGACCCCCGGCTCCTCGACGCCCCAGCTGTCGAGCAGTTGGAGTTCGTAGCGGCCCATGAGATAAATGCCGGAGTTGGATTCCTGCGGCATGAGAAACTCGAAGGAGAGTTCGATATCGCCGTGCTCCCAAGTAGAGGTCAGGTGTTCGCCCGATTTATTGGGCGCCACATTGACGAGGACACCGGTTCCGGGGATGGCGGTGAGCGCTTTGGAGCGGCGGGGGTCGCCCCCGATGTCCGAAGCGAGCACCCAGTTTTTACTCGGGGATTTGAAGGTTCGCAGCGAATCCAACGCGATCGGATCGGCGGGCAGCAATGATTTGCCGCTGAGCGGAGAGAGCAGCGCGAGGGCGAGGCCGACAGCGCTGAGTGAATGGGTTAGTTTCATGAAATCAGGGATGGGGAAATAGGTGAAGGCGCCGGGTTCAATTCAGTGGAGAGAACGAGAACGAGAACGAGAACGAGTAAGAGTAAGAGTTGGGAGGCGGACCAGAACGCGGGGATAAGGGGATAAAGATAAAGAATAAGGAGAAAGATCCGCCGTCGTCTCTTGATGAGAAACTATGGCGAGACATGGAATGAAAACAAGTATGAGGAGTAATGGGTAGCAGTGGAGTGGTTCGGGTTCTTGTTACTTGATACCTGGAACTTCCGTCAGGTTTGATACCTGTTACTTGTTACTTCGCGCCTAGGCGCGATTGTTACTTGATGGGGTCGCCGTAAGCGTCGACTTCGTTGGCGACGCGGGGGGAGAGGGGAGGTTGCATCATGTCGTTGATGACGCCGGCGAGTTTCGCGCGAGCGGCTCGGTCGGCGGCATTGTAGTCGTCGGGCGCAATTTCGGTTTCGATGGGCAGCAGATCGTCGATCTTCATCAAGCGACCATCGGCGTAGAGTTTGTAATTGTGATCGAGGGCGAAGACCGCGCGATCGAGGTGGGCCTTATCGTCACCGGGGCGCGGGTCATACCAGACGAAAACGGATTCGCGAGGGGCGGGGTGAGTCGCGCCGCGCAGTTGAGGCGCGAAGCTTTGGCCATCGAGTTGCCACGCGTCGGGAGCTTCGTGCCCAGCGAGTTCGATCAAGGTGGGCAAAAAGTCGGAGGCGTCGATCAGGTCAGTCGAAACGATTCCCTTGGGGGTCCCGTTGGGCCAACTGGCGACGAGGGGCACCCGAACGCCTGCTTGGACCGGGTAGGATTTTTGGCCGGGAATCTCCACGCCGCTCATCACGGAGGTGTTCTTTTTGTCCGTGCCGTTGTCGGAATAGAAGATGATCAGGGTGTCGTCACGCAGTCCGAGGTCCTCGAGGCCGTTCACCAGTTTTCCGATCAACGTGTCCATGTATTCCACCATGTCGGGGAAGAAGGCTTGGTCGTTCTCGAGGCGACGGGCGGGATCAGCCCAGGCGTCGGAGTGCGGGGTGGGGTTGGCCGGCCAGTGCGGTAGCGCCATGGGGTAATAAACGAACATGCGCTCGTCGCGGTTCTGTTCCATGTATTCGAGAATGTAATCCGTGCTCGAGTCTTCGCCGTAGGTGCCTTCTTCCGTGATCAATTCGTCATTTTTCAGGTAGGTCGGATTGGCGTAGCGTGACCCTTTGTCTTCGGTGTGTTCCGAATGGAAGAGCATGTATTTGTCGAACCCGGCGTCACGCGGATGCATGCCGGTATTGCGGCGACGGTCGGCATTGGGGAAATCGGGCGGATCGTAGGAGTTGAGCTGCCACTTGCCGGAAATCAGCGTGTCGTAGCCGAAACCACTCATGACGTGGCCGAAGGTGCGCGAGCCTTGCGGCAGGATGCCGAACGCTTCCCAGTTCCGGTGGTTGTATTTGCCGGTCATAATCTGCACCCGAGTGGGCGTGCAGAGGGGTTGGGAATAGGCGTGGGAGAAACGGATACCCTCCTTCGCCAGTTGGTCGATATGCGGTGTGGCGTAGGACTCGCCGCCGTAGCAACCGAATCCTTCGATGCCAATATCGTCGGCCATGATCAGGAGAATATTGCGCGGTTGGGCAGGGGCCGCGTGCTGAGCAGATGCGGTCAGCGAGGCACTTAGGGTAATGAGTCCACTGGTGACGAGGCGGCGGATTGAAGCGAAAGTGATCATAGAATGGGGGCAGGCAGGGGGCCCGAAATGAGGAGATCCGGGTCGCTGGCCGAATAAGGCATACGATAGTGAACGAGGCTTCAACCTTGGAGACCCCTGAAACGGTGCCAAATTTGGCCAACGTGAAACAATTAACCCCGAGAGACTGAGGAATGCCGTGGGTTGAATGTAGCCGGGCTCGTTGAGCCCGGGAATACGGTGGAGTGCGTGAATTGGCGCTGAGAGGCAGAAGTGGACGACACGGAGGTCGTCCCTCCCCGGGCGGGGGGACATTTGGTGGGGAGGGACCGGCTCCGTCCGGTCCTTGGTGGAGTGGTTCGAGCGTCTCCAGATGAAACCCCGGGCGCAGCGCTCCCGCTACCGCGAGGGAAACCGGTAATAGTAAGTGTCCCCGTGATTTTGAGTGCGTTTGGGTTTTGCGCGCCTCGTGCTTTTGTTCTGTGGTTCTGGGATCCCATGAGAATGTTACCCCTTCCTCACTCCGTGGCCCTTGGGCTCGCGGGACTTTTATTGTCGGTATTTGCGGTATTGGGCAGCGCCGCCGATCGTCCCAACGTGATTTTGGTCATGTCCGACGACCAAGGCTGGGGACAGACTGGCTATAATGGTCACCCGCTGCTGAAGACGCCGCATTTGGACCAAATGGCGAAGGCGGGCATCCGTTTTAATCGATTTTATGCCGGCGCATCCAATTGTTCGCCCACTCGGGCCACCTTACTGACTGGCCGCAGCAACGATCGCACGGGTGTGCAGACCCATGGTTATCCCTTACGCCGGCAGGAAAAGACCATCGCGCAGGCGATGAGAGACGCGGGTTACGCCACCGGCCATTTCGGCAAATGGCACCTCAATGGTCTCCGGGGCCCGGGCGCGCCAATCTTCGATACCGATCCGCTGCATCCGGGAGTCTTCGGATTCGATACGTGGGTATCAGTTACCAACTTTTTCGATCTGCACCCCATCATGAGTCGCAACGGGGTGTTTGAGGAATTCGAAGGTGATTCGTCGGAGGTATCGGTAGCCGAAGCGCTCAAATGGGCTCAGACCGAAAAAGACGGTCCATTCTTCGCCGTGATCTGGTTCGGCACACCGCACAGTCCTTTTGTGTCGTTTCCCGAAGATGAAAAGGGTTTCGAGCATTTGCCCGACGATGAACGCCATCAACTGGCCGAGTTGGTCGCGATGGATCGCTCCATTGGCACGCTGCGCGCCGGGCTGCGCGAGCTCGGTGTCGCCGATAATACCGTCCTTTGGTTTAATGGCGACAACGGTGGCTTGAATCTCGGCGATACCGTCGGTGGCCTACGTGGATTCAAAAACCAAGTCTACGAGGGAGGCATCCGGGTGCCGGGTCTCGTGGAGTGGCCCGCGGGTATCGCTGCAGGACAGACGACCGACCACCCGGTGGTCACCATGGATATTTTCCCGACCATCGGTGAAATTGTCGGACTGGATGAGTCCGTCTATGTGCAACCACTGGATGGGATCAGTCTCGTGTCGGTATTAAACGGATACCGCGGCCCGCGTGATCAGCCCATTCCGTTTAAACGCCTGGAGGGCGTCGCATTGATAGATGACGATTGGAAGCTGGTTTCGCCGGATTTGGAGACGGGCCAGTTCGAGCTCTATGACTTAGCTGAGGATCCGCAAGAAACGCGGGAATTGACTGCGACTCACCCAGAGGAAGCGGCCCGAATGTTGCGTCTCTGGCAGGATTTTAATCGCTCGCGGGAGGCGAGTATTGCCGGGATGGATTATCCGGAAAAATCGGTGCGAGCCGATCCGACTGGTCGTGAAGACGGTGCTTTCTGGATCGAGCTACCGGAGTATCAAGCCTACTTCGAAGCGTGGGAAGATCGGCCCGAATACAAAACGTTGATCGAACGTGGCCGGGCGCGACAGAAGTAACCCTCATGCGTCTGGAGGTTTTTATGAAATGCACAGATCTTAAATTGTGGTTCAGGGTAGGACGTGCTCGCCGAGCACGCCGTCGGGAAAAGGAAATCCAGCAAATTGAAACCGGCGGCCTCGGCGAGACCGCCCTACCTCGCTTTGAGATACCGAAGAGTTTGTTGGGGAAATTGAGTCGATTGCTGCGGGTTGGATTTTCGATGGGATTGGGTGGGGTAGCATTGACCGCAGCAGATACCGCTCGCCCCAACGTCGTGCTCATCATGTGCGACGATCTCAACGACTACATTGAGCCACTTGGAGGACACCCGCAGGCGCGAACGCCCAACCTGAATCGGTTGGCACGTAGTGGTGTTGCCTTCCGGCAGGCGCACACCAATATTCCGATCTGTGGCTCATCGCGGGCCAGCATGTTTACCGGTATCTATCCCCACAACTCGGGCTGCTACGGGTTCAATCGCTGGGACGGTTATGGGGTGTTGCAGAATTCTCGCACCTTCATGGATCACTTTCGGGCCAACGGTTATGACACGTTGGGCACGGGGAAACTCATGCACCATGTCGTGCGTAGCGAGTGGGGTGAATTTGCTAACACGGCCGACTACGGTCCTTTCCCGTGGGATGGTGAGCGACAAATTGCCCATCCCGACGTGTTGGCCCCCTTCAGTCACATTGGTGCCGTGGACGGATCGTTCGGACCGTTGGTCAGTTTGGCCGGACGCACTAGCCCCGAAGGTAAACCCTTGCATTGGGTGACGGGACCCTGGGGGGAGCGGCGCGATTTACGGGTCGATTCTCAGTCCGATCGCGATCAGACCGCCGACGAAGTGAATGGCGATTGGGCGGTAGAGAATTTGCAAAAACTGGCGGATACCGATCGGACGAAACCGTTCTTCATGGGAGTCGGTTTCATGCGCCCCCACACGCCGTTGATTGTGCCGCAGCGCTTCTTCGATATGTTTCCTTTGGAATCGATCGAGTTGCCCCACATTCGGCCGGGCGATATCGACGACACTCACGCCCGTTCGGTGCGCACCTTGCTCGGTGGATTTGAGCCCAACCCCGCGCGCTCCGAAGACATGGGCCGTCGCCTGTATGAAACCCTCGTCGCATCCTATCCCGAGGACAACGAAGGCCTCCGCCGATTCATCCAGGCCTACCTGGCGAGTGTCGCGTCGGTAGATGAGCAGATCGGCCGTATTTTGGACGTGATCGACAACGGTGAATTAAGCGACAATACGGTGATCATCTTCACCAGCGATCATGGCTGGGGGATGGGTGAGAAAGACTATCTATATAAAAACTCCCTGTGGCAGGAGAGCACCCGCGTGCCGTTGATTGTGCGTGCTCCCGGAGTTGCTCAAGCCGGCGGTATCACGGATCAGCCGGTGTCTCTCGTCGACCTCTATCCGACCATGGTAGACCTTTGTGGTCTGGAAGGGGAGACGCGAAAGAATGACCAAGGGCATCCCCTTGATGGATACAGCATCAAGCCGCTCCTCGCGGATCCCGAAGCAGGCAACTGGACGGGCCCCGACGAAGCATTGACGGCGCTTTATAAGTGGCGGTTGCGTTACGATCCTGGTCGCGAAAGTTACGCGTTACGATCGAAAGGCTGGCGCTACATTCGTTACGAAAATGGTCGAGAGGAACTCTATTGCACCTCGGTAGATCCGCGCGAGTGGTTCAATCTCGCGGGAGATCCGGCTCACGCTGAGACGTTGGCAACCTATCGGGCAAAACTCCACGAACGCGTGCCGGCTCCTGGGCGTGATTTGCCTCAACCCGTGATTACCCTGAAGTGATCATCCTTCGACCATGGTGAAAAATAGTGCTGAAGTGAGATCTTTGTTGGCTCGTCGCCAATTCCTTAAATATAGCGCGGCATGGTCGGCAGGTGTCGGCTTGGGGATGGGTAAACTCCTCGGTTCCGAAGCGACCACCACGCAGACTCAGCGGGCGGGTTTTTTCACTCTCGGCCGACGGAAAGACCACTGGTGGTTGATCGATCCGGCTGGGGCCCCGTTCTTCACCATGGGGCTCAATCACATCGATCCGGCCAGTTTGCGCTACCCGGAGAACGTTGATTTATGGCGAGACAAGTATGACGGCAGCACAATCAAATGGATTGAGGAATCCGTGCGACCGAACCTGAAGGCGTGGGGGTTCAATTCAGTGGGTTGGGTGCAGGAGGTGACCGTTAGGAAATGGCAGCATTCCCGGGCCTTCACGGTGGATGAATATCGCGCGTTGGATATGCCCTACTGTCACCTGTTGCCGTTCACGGAGTCGCACCAATGGGAAAAGCATACCGTGCATTACGACTTCCGCATTAAGGACTGGGAGGAGTGGTGTGATTATGTTGCGCGGTCGCATTGTGCTGAGTTGGCCAAAGAGAAGAACCTGATCGGATACTTTTACAGCGATTGCCCAACCTGGGTGCACGATCGTCCGGACAACGCCTGGCGCGGTCCCATCTTCGACCCGGAGCGATTGAAGACGGCTGCGGGACGCAAGGAACTCTCGGAACTGGCGCGCGCCTACTACCGCACCACGCACGACGCGATTCGGCGTCACGATCCGCATCACTTGATTCTCGGAGATCGCTACGAGGCGAATGCCCTGATTGCTGACGAGGTCGTCGATGCGGCTCTGCCGTATGTTGACGTGCTGTCATTTCAGGATTTCCGAGACCCGGTCAAACATCTGACCGAATGGCACCAGAAGACGGGTAAACCGGTGCTTTTGGCAGATGCGGCTGGCTTGCAGACCCCATCAATTGGCGGCTTCAAATCCAATAACGGACCATGGTATACGGAAACGCTCGCGGCGCTGCACGCCAATCCGGGCTGCATCGGTTTCCATCTCTGCGGTGCTTATCAACGCAACAAAGCCCGCCTCCGCGGTCTGCTTGATGAAATGGAAAACCCTGACACCGAAAACGTGAACCAGATAGCGGAAGCCAACCGCGCGATCACCGCTTGGATGGATCGTGAATTCTAGTTTTTAATTCCGAATTTTCAGCCTCAACTTCTGACGGTCAGTCACCTCGTAGTGACTGACCGTTTCTTACTCAGAGTTTGTCCAATATTGCCTGGACTTTGACCGCGAGGGACGGGTCATTTAGGAGAGGCTTGAATGCGGTGGGCAGTTCTCGGGTGGTGTCTCGACTGAGTCTGCCTTCGTAGTTTTTAAGAACGGCTGCACGAAATTCAGGATCCGTGATTTGAATGAGAGATTGGGCGGCTAGTTTAACTTTGTTAGCGTCTCCGCCGGTGACTCGGTTGGAGCTGATGAGGCGTTTGAGGCCGTTTTGCGCGGCGGTTTGATCGGCCTTGCGGAATGATTTTTTGGCGACGGCTAGCCAGACTTCACCGGCGGAGACGTCGGACCAGCGAGTGAGGACGGTTAGGGCATCGGCGCGGAGGGGATGGCCGTCCGGGATAAGGGATTCAAGATAGCTGGCGGCGGCCGGGCCGGAGATGCCGTCGAGGATTTCCAGCGCGCCTTGGCGGGCTTCATCGGAGGGGGCGGCGGCAAGCGCGGGTTGGTAGTGGTGGGTCCAGAGGTAGTCGGGGACGCCGATGCTGAAACTGAGTTTTTTGAGGCTACTTTGAGCGGGACGTTTGAGGGGATCGGTGGCGAGGACGATGGCGAGGAGTTGGTCGACGCTTTTGGTGTCGCCGACGATTTCCATGGCTTTGAAGGCGGCTTGGCGGAGCGCTGGGTCCTGGCCAGATTGCGCGAGTTGATTGATGAGCGGGGTGACTCCGTTGGTGTTGCGGAGGACGAGGAGACGTAGCGCGGAGACGCGTTCCTCAATGGGGCCGGTGCCTCGGGCGGCTTGGAGGAGGGTTTTATCGGCGGAGGGGGCTTTGAGGCGGGCGAGGGCGTCGGCGACGGTGCGGTCGTTGTTGTCGCTTAGGTAGAGCGCGTAAAGAGGGGCGTAGCTCTGGTCGGAACCAATGAAGCCGAGGGTGCGGATGATGAGAGGTTTTTGGGCATTGGCCGCAGAGACCAGGAGGGCGAGGACGTCGGCTTCGGTGGTTGTGAGGCGTTGGTCGGCGATAGCACCGAGGGCGACGGCTTGGTCGGCAGGGGGAAGGGTGGCGAGTTGGGTGATGACTTGGTCTCGGAGCTGGGAGGAGATGGCGGCTTTGATGATTACGTCGCGGCGGGCGGTGGCGGGGTCGGTCAGCGCGGTTTGCAGCACCTGGGTGGCGGCTTTGCGATCGAGGGTGGTGAGTTGGGCAAAGGCGGCGGTGCGAATGGCGGGGGATTGGCCGGAGAGGGCCAGGGTCGCAGCGAGTTTGCGATCCGTGAGACCGGCCTCGATGAGCGCGCGCTCGATGTCGGTTTTGAGGGCGCCGGTGGCGGTGGCGTGGCGGCTCTTGAGGGCGGACCGCGCGGAGCGGCCGTTGACCTTGGCGAGGGCGGTGGCGGCGTGGGAGGCGGAAGCGGGTTCGCTGGATTTGAGGACGACGGTGAGGGGGCGGACGGCACTGGACTCACCGCGATAGGCGAGGGCGTCGATGTAGGCGGGTTGGTCGGCGGGTGAGGCTTTGGCGAGGGCCTTGGCGAGAGCGCTGATCGCAGAGGAAGCGGGGATGGCAGCGAGGGTGCGGCGAGCATTGTCGCTGATGCGGGGATCGGGATCGTTGAGCAGCGTGGCGAGGGGGTTCACAGCGGTCTTGGTGCCGATGAGTTCTAGCATGCGGATGTTCCAGTCACGGGTGGCAAAGGGCGTGTCGCTGCCGATGTGTTGCAGGAGTTCCTTTTCGTAGGCGCGTTGGCGGGGGGACTTGGCGTCGACGAGCGTCTGGCGGAGTTCGAGGCGGGCGGTTTGGCGGAGAGCGTAGTCGCTGGAATTGAGGTTGCCGATGTGGGCGCTGATATCGCTGGCGTGCGCAGTGGTGGCGAGCGCGAGGGTGGCAGCGAGGAGGAGAGTCTTGATCATGATGAAAGAGGGAAAGGGGATGTGAGGGGGGGGCGCTGGGATGCAGGGTTGGGCCGTCGTCGAGCAACGACCCTAAGGGGAGCTTAGAGGCAAATGCGGACGGCCCAGCGGTCCGTCCCTACCTCTTTTGGATGACTTTTAGGCGGGGAGTTCGTAGCCGGCGCGGCGGGGGCGGTCGGACCAGCGGGCGGCGCCGGAGTCGCTTTTGATTTGCTCGCGTTTGGGGTCCCATTGGATGGGGCGGTTTAAGCGTTCCGCGATGCCGGAGAGTTGGCAGATAGTAGCGGTGCGGTGTCCGACGTGGGCGGGGCAGATGGTGGTCTGGCGGGTGCGGATACCGTCGAGCCAGTTCTGGCCTTGGTCAGTGGATTTGTAGAGACGGGTGTCGCTGGGACTGAGGGGGCGTTTGGCGAATTCGGGCACGGAGGTCTCGAGTTTACCGCCGCGGCTGACGCTGATTTCGCCTTCGGTTCCGATGAAGCGGATCATGTGGCCGTTGTTCTCGGGGTGATCGCGAACAACTTTGATACCGTCGGAGTATTGGAAGTATTGATACGGTTCGCCTTCATAGCCTTTGGGGACGCAGAGGGTGGGACCCGTGTGGTCGCGGCCGAGGGCCCATTGGGTGATGTCGTAGTGGTGGGCACCCCAGTCGCCGTTCTTGCGGGAGCCGTATTCCCAGAAGCTTCGCCAGCCGCCGCTGTAATCACCGAGGACGCGTTCGGGGGTGTAGGGTTCGAAGGGGGCGGGGCCGAGCCATTTGTCGTAGTTGAAGCCCTCGGGGATAGTTTGGGGACTGTCTCTTATACACATCTGACGCTGCCGACGACTCCTTACGTGTAGAT
>OJCR01000711.1_pt1 | contig 14293 bp, 8 predicted proteins | sample 1591611 | NCBI WGS metagenome assembly OJCR01 (sample SAMN05416815, study PRJEB24817) | seawater metagenome | isolation source: Sea water | place: Canada:Atlantic | collected 2013-07
GTCCCTTGATAATATCATAGGAGATTCAGGAGCTATGGTGATAACTGACGGACGAAACCCTGATCTTTTCGAAGGTTCTGACGAGTCGTTAACTTTAGCATTTAAGAGTGGAGTTTTTATTACTGGAGCCCCTTTGTATTCAGAGTTTTCAATAATCGGTAATTTAAGCGGAAACATTAGCGGCAATGCCGAGACTGTTACTCACGGAGTTTATGTTACGGGCGACCAGGTGATTTCTGGAATTAAGACTTTTGACTCTTCAATCCTTGGGAATCTAGATGGGAATATCAGTGGTAATGCTGAGACGGTAACCTCTGGAGTTTATGTTTCTGGAGACCAAATCATATCTGGACTTAAAAGTTTTGATTTATCAATCGTTGGTAATTTAAGTGGAAATATAAGTGGTAATGCTGAGACAGTTACCGATGGAGTTTATACGACAGGAGATCAATCAATTTTTGGGCATAAAACATTCAAGGGAGATGTTACTATAGAGGGGAATCTTGATGCCACATCTATAGTAAATTTAAAATTATCTGATTATGTTCATATATACTTCAATGATGATGATTCAGGTAAAACAATATATTTACCACTTCACCCAGGGGAATCAGCTACAAAAGAAAGAGCTAGTGCATTAACTCAATCTTCTCACATAATAGTGGCTCCTCAAGACGGAAGAATAGTAAGAGCTCTATGCCGACCCAGGGCTCAAAAAGGAATAGCAACTAAATCTAGAGATTTTGAATTTAACATACTTACTGGAATTCAAAACCAAGCGATTGATGGAGATCCCGCCGATATCGGCATTATAGAGACTACCCCGCTACAAACTATACCCGTAAACCCAAATCAAACTTATAATTTTGAATTTTCTCAACCTCAACATTTCTCAAGCGGCGATGCGTTTTTAATCTCTATTAACAGGCCCTCTGCTACAGAAGGGGATACTCAATGTCACATTAATGTAACTATGGAATTTCAATATTTCATTTAAAACCGAATAATATATATGAGCCAAACAGTAACCGTAAATAAATCTGCAAAAAGTCGATCTGATTTAGATGATATCCGTAGAAGGATAAACTCTATTCAATCTAAACTAGATGCTATTAGCAACAGAAATTCTTCCGCTAATAATAGTAACAGTTATAACAGCAAAGATAAAATTTGCACAAAGAAAGAATTTGGAGAAATAGACGCGGCCCTTTATATTACCACTATACAGCCCGATGTTAGCGTTGTACGAAAAACAACAGATGCTTCATCAAAAATTTTCGAAGGAACTATAACTAGAGAAGAAACTATTATTAGCAAAATAGATGAACTTGGGAGAGAGGTATTTAGGAAAAAAAAATTAAGACCCATGACGCTCAATATGGCAATGAGCGCAGGAAGACATATTCAACAGATAACAGAAAGAGTGGAATTAGGTGAACTGCAGGATTGTTTTGAAGTGAACGGAAAATATTTTACCAAAGTTTACGATGACGGAACTGAAATAACAGGAGACGAATTAAAACAAGTATTGTCGGATATAAGTAATGTAAGCGCTGCTCAAATTAGAAATAACTCTCAATTCGTTCAAGCAGCAAACATAAATATGCGTGATCCCGTTCCAATAGAGCTTAGTATAACCCAAAGCCTAGGAGATCATGGAGACCTTAAATTATCAGCTGGTTATACCGAAATTTCAGGCACTGTCACCAACCTAAAAGCTACTAATGGAATAACTGCAGGAAATGCAAATTTAATACAAACAACAAAACAAATGGGGTTTACTAGTCGAAAAGTAAACAGTCTAATGGTTGATGACTCTAAACACGAGAGGACATTTGATCAATGGAACGAAGAATATAAAGGTCATGCTATCAATCTTGGAGCATCATTCACAAAAAGATTAAACTATTCAACTACAATGAATTTAAGTCTTTCAACTAGATTGGCGGTAGAGAGCAGTCACACAGAGGTTATTGATGTAGGTGATATTGTAGATTTCAAAGTTGCAGCTGGCCTCCAAAAGCAGACGAAAAAATCGACTTTCCGAGGGGAGATATCTTATGAAGCAGCAAAAAATGGAACGATGAATGATCAAATTATAAACGTTGCTATTCAGGGTAACTTTTAGTTCGGAGAAAGGTTTGCTGCGTTTATATCTAATAAGCCAAGATTAAAATTCATCATAAAGAAATGGATGGATTCAAAAATCAAAGGTGGTAAATATTCACGGCAAGAAGATGGGTTTTTAATTCTTAGCCATTAAAATTAACTGATACCTCATATCTGCGAATTTAAAATTAGATCTTTTTTGATGTGATACAGTTGATAAAGCAACACTAAATGTGTCTCCAGGAGCAACAACTTCGTCTGTTTCCCATAAAGTTAAATAATGATCTGCTGTAGCGTTTGGAAAAGGTTGGTTAAATCCAACTTCAGCTAAGCAAAAAGGGTAACTTCTTTCTGCTAATACTTGATCGTTATCCTCAATAAGAGATGAGCCGTCCCAAGGTCTCAGTCCGACACAGGCTCTAGCTACCCCTACTCCATCTCTATTTAATGCATTCACAGGAAGTTGTCCCGCAGCTGCTCCCGCACTTAATGCTCCAATATCATTGTCGTAACAAGGCCAAGCAGCGGAGCTTTTTCTAGGAGCTCCAAATCCTTGAACCTTAAAAAGAAATATATTTACTCCTGCGGTGGGTTGAATGTACTCAGTTGACCAAATACTAAATCCGTAAGTATCTCTCGTTGGAATATCTGGGGCTCCATCACCATCAAAATCAAGATGCCCATCGGCGGTAGTAAAATCAGGTGTCGCTGCATTTGCAGGCTCCGTAAATCGACTAAATAAAGGATGTTCTTCTGGCCAATAATCACCTTCAGTTCCACCGTTTTTAGTGGTATCTCTAAAAAGATTATTTACAACACCTCCATTAACTAGAGCATCTTTTACACAAAATAATCCCCAAGTTGCATTATTGCCTTGGCCTTGCACTCCAGCATTTGTGTAACTTCCACCTCGTATAGCTAATTCATTACTTGTAGAAACAACACAGTCATCAACATCTGGAGATCCACACGCTATGTCTATAGAAAAGGCGGCTGCCGTAAAATCGGTTACAGTACTATCCGTCGTTGCTGTGGTGTTGCTAGTTATACTAGTTATATTTAATCTATTTGTGCCTTGAACTACAACAAAATTAGGCAACAAGTAAGTTCTTATATCTACATTTGCAAAGGTTAAAACAGTTCCCGCTTTAGCTACCGTTGCAGTAGCGGGTAAAGTGCTATTTGCACTAGTTATATTAACAAATTGATTGCCTGCATGATTTGATTCTCTCGGTCTTTGTAATACATTATTTTTATAAACCGAAAAACTTTTAAAATAAACTTCGTTAACTAGATTATCTTCTCCAGCTCCACCAGCAGGGGTTCCATCTTGAGAATTAGAATCAAAAGTAGGCCTTCCTGCTGCATAACCAAATTCAGTTCTCAAAATTAATCGGCATCCATTATAAGGAATTCCAGCATGAGTAACGCTAATTTTATTATCGTCATGAACTCCCATGAAAAATGTATCATTAGAATTATTTGCTATAAAATCTGCGTATGCAGCGTTATTTGTATATCCATCTCTACTACCAGTAACAGCTAAGTAATTAGCAATACCACCTAAATTATCTCGATCTTCAACGGCAGGGTGGGCGGTAAAAGAGCTATCTGGATGACTGCTTGCGGTTTTACCTACAACCATTCGTTGTTGAGCTGATCTTATATATTCCCCTGGATCTTCAAAGCCTCCTCCTCCGTTCCAATATATTTGGTCGTAAGGCATTATTATTTACTTTCTTCTTTAACCTCGTTCCTCTTTTTTAATTCTTCTTGAAATATTCTTATACTATTATCAATTTTTTGTTTCTCAATAAACAAATCATATAACAAAGCTTTAATCTCTATTCCTGATAATTCTTTTACATTCATAATAAATTATAAAAAATTTTTTAAAAAATTAAACATCAGGCCTGCTTAGTCCGATATTAAAACAGAATTTTGTAGCCCCATTTGTTGCAGTTGGCATTTTAACACTAAGATCATCTCCAATATTTATATTGGCTCCTGCCACATTATTAAAAATTCCTTTGCAGGCTACAGATTGAGTTGTTCCTATTCCAGCACTTTGATCTATTGACAATATATTATAATTAACTTTACTTCCGCTAATTATATGATATGTTCTATCCGCCAAAGGAAATGGAATTTCTCCACATAATTGAGTATCTATTAAGCTTGCAATTCCAGAAGCACTCGCAGGGTCCGTCTTAAAATTAGACACAAAAGAGCCCGCATTGGAACCTCTTAAATAAAAACCTCTAGCCTTTCCCCCAACAAGAGCTGTGCTGAAATCATTACTTTGTATTCCTGTTATACTTACGAAATCATTATTCCCAGCATATTCAATTATATTTCCTTTTCCATTTGCCAATGAAAATGTACCATCTTTTCCAATATATATACCTGTATTAGCTGTATCTGTATAATGATTTCTAGCCGTTGAGGTTGAGACATCAAAAGTAGAAATGTAATTCTCTGTTAATTCTAATCCGCCGATCCTTCCTGCGCTTCCACTTATAGTGCCACTAATAACTGCATTTACTGCATACAAATCGCCATCATTATTTACGTGAAACTTGTTTCTAACATCATCATATACAGTTCCAGGTCCTATACTTATATTTCCTTCTTGATCAGCTCTAAAAAAATTATCTTGCCCGCATTTTCCTACATTAATACTAACACCGCTTATTGATCCAGATTGAACAGTTAGATCTTGAAATGTTGCTACCCCATCCCCTCTCAGTTGGAACCCAGATGGTAATTGATCACAATTTTCGTTCCTCCTGAACCCAAAGCTTTCTATAACACTTAGTTCGGGATTAACTTCGTCTCCTAAAATTATAGTTTGTCTAGGTTCAAAATGATTAGCTGTTACAGTTCCCGCTATGTTGGCGTTTTGTGCATATAAGGTTCCATCATTTGTTACTAAAAATCTAACATCTACTATTCTCCACCAATCTCTATCTTCTCCAGCTGTAACATGAGACCAGTCCGTATCAACCTGATAATCTAATATTGGTGATGTTAATTGAACATATCCAAAATTTTGATTAAGCCCCGCGCCTTCAGAGTAGTCCAGAATTGGAGATGTTCCAAGATCATTGTAAGTGAAATAACTAGAGGAGGTAGTTATACCTCTTATATCTTGCCCCCCATTTCCATAATTAATTTCTAAAAATGCCCCCCTGTTTATAGCATCACCTAATGCATCAATTTTGTCCTTGAATTCAACTTTCCCTAAGGGCAGATAATCATCTAAATTCAACTGTACATTAACTGGTTTAGCGCCGCCCCTTATGTGCGTTTGGTTGATAGCTCCAGCTCCTCCAGTAAAATATCCAGATATCCTAAGAGCCTGATTTCCTATGCTAAGTTCACCATCTTCTTTAATTCTTAGCTGAGTAGATGGATCGCTACCTATAGAGATGCTTCCAGCTGTCATATCTCCTCTAATTTCAAGAGTATTAGGTTCTATATCATGACCTAAAAGCCCATTTCCTATATCTGTCCATGTGGGTTGCTTGAAATCCCCATCGCCCAGCTTCTCACCTGTCCAGAACAGCCCCTGCTCACCCAAGGAAGGGTTTCCTATCCTTAGCATTCTATGATCCAAATACAGCCCTTCACCGATGCCATACATGTACTTAGGATCTACCAAGCCTTTTGCATAAACACTATCGCTGACTATTCTTCCACTAGGGTTAGCTAGAATTATTGTATTTGAAGTTATTGAGTCTGTTAATATCTTACTAGCTCTTATATTTCCAAGATAAGAATCGTCAATAGCTCCCCCAGTTACATAACCTAAATTATGAGGAACTGCTCCGTATTTTTGATTAACAAAAGAAGATGTTTTTTGTTTTGCGGGATCTGAAAAATAAGAATTATGAGTGTTGCTAGCTATTCCCGAAACAAAACCTATACCTGTATTATTAGATCTATCTACAGTCCTAAGGAAGTAATGGTACAGAACTTCTTGTCTAGGTTGATCGTGTATATCGCCCGCTCCTACTCCATAACCACTAAAGATCCCAGTCTCTACATCGCTATCTATAAATGCGGTTCCTGGATTTAATATATACGAATACTCATCTTTGTTATTATCGAAATACCCACTAATATCTTGAGTCTTCCAGCAATATTTCCCCTGTGTTGAGTTTTCGTTCAGCCTTCCTGTTGGAATACCTGTTTTATAAACAACCACACTTGCTAAATCAGAATCAGCTCCATTGGGCCAATCCCATTCTAGAAAAATTTGTTTAGGCCCAGATGTTATATAAAAATTTTCGGGATTACTAGGGTTGGTGTTATCTTTTGGCGTCGTAAAGGGTCTAGGTTTAGCTACTGTATAAGCACTATATCGTCCGTCATTCTCTTTTATTCTTGCACGGAAAAAATAATCTTCATTAGCAAGGAGGTTTGAAAACACCCCACTGCCAGTCATTGTTGGTGGATTAATTCCGTACTCTATATCCGCTAACTGAGAACCAACTAAAGGGCTGAATCCTAAATTTTTTGCTAGATCTACTTTGTAATGAGAATGATCATAGTTTAATTTTCCAGTAATTACATACTCTACATAAGCAAATGAAGAACCGTCGCCCTTTGTATCATTTTCTATTCCAGTTATTAATTGTATATGTTCAGGTCTTAATGGAGTAGTTTTTTCTATTTTTAATTTTTGTCCACTATGATGAGGAAGAACTTCATTTAATATTCCTCCAGGAAATGTTACTGGATCTGTATTACCAACACTAAATAAGCCAGTGTTATTAGATGAATCTACCCCTCTTAACCAAAAATATAAATCTTTATTTTGATCTCCTCCGAAATCTCTTAATGGTATAACCTCTGATTGAAATTTAGATATTTGATGTATATTAGTTCCCGCAGCAACACCCGTATCATTAGCAACCCCTGTATATAATATAGTTAAATCTAAATCGTTATCAGGAGGATTAGCCCATGATAAAAATATATTATTTGAACTTTTATTAGTTTCTTTCCAGAGATGCTGTCCAGGAGGAGATTCATCATTTAGAGCTCTTAAAGATTTACTAACTTCTGCACTCTTGTTTCCCTGAATATCATGAGAAGTCAACCTAAAGGTATATGTCCTTCCTCCAACAGCTAAATAATCGTACTGACCAGAACAAGTTACACATCCTCCGTTATCAACTCTAGGCAAAGACCTACTATATATTTCGTTATTTGTGTTATTTTGTATTTTTAAATTGTACTCTTTAAAATCTGAATGATCGTTAAAATCTCCAGAATAAAAAGCTGTTATATATGAATTTTGTGTTCCATCATTACCCAATCTAACACTACCTGATAATATTAAATCCACTCCACCGAAATTCATTATAGATATATCATTACTGTTATCAGCTTCCCCAGTATTTCCAGCATGATCTAAAGCTCTTATATGAAAACTTCCATTCAAGTCGGGGCCAAAACCCCTATTTTTGTTAAACTGGTCTAAAGGATACACCGCAAAATTAGAGCTTGATTTAATTAAGAAATCATCTTTTCCATTTGTATACAGTGGAGCTATATCGTGTTTGCCCGTATATATTCTTGCGTGATTTAAATCTGTATCACTAGGGTTATCCCAGTTAAAATGAATATTATCAAATACAATTTTTGCTCTGAAATTAGAGCAGGCTCCAGGAGGAGTTCTGTCTCTTTCAGCCCTGAAGAACATTATTTTTTCAGGACCTTGCCCAAAACTATTATATTCAGACCATCTTAATTCATAATATTTATCTGGATTTGCCAGCTCAAATTCTCCAGAAAGAATGTTTCCAGTTATTACGTCTTGGGATTTCGCACCCAATACAGAACATCCAGAAAGATTACCCTTTCCAGTTTCATTCATTATCCGAGGTCTCTCTATGATATAATCTTGTTTAAAATCTCCATCTAGATAATTTGGAACCGAAAGCATTTTATTCGCCTGCCCACCAACCACGGCTTTATCTGACCCATCGTATAAAACTTCATACTCTCCACAATCTTGAACTCCTGATATGCAATATTCTCCGTCTTGCAGAACATTAGGTGTCGCAGCTAAATTTCCGTAATAATTGTCCGTAACCTCTTGAACTCTAATTCTGTATCCAGCTGAATTAGATTGTCCTTTGCTATAATATTTTCCATTCTCTTCGGTATTGTGGAAAAAGAATTCTACTTTCGATTTATTTACCCCTTCTGTATTAACAAAACCAGTCGCTCTAACTACAAGATCTACTGTGTTTTCTTCTGGAAAACCAAAGCTTACTGGCTGCTTAATAATCTCTGGAGTTGCGGGGTTTGGGTCTGGACCTCCATCACCAGGAGGTGGATCAGTCGGCTCTAGTTCAAAATCAGATTCCTTGTAGATCGTGTTTAATTTTTCAACATCTTTAAACTTATCCTTATCATACTCCAACCCAACAATTCCATAACTCCCATCTTCATTAGAAGATACGGACAAAACTTTGAACTGTTTCGTTGTTACTCCTGCTCCGCATAAATGACCAGCATCCCCAGTTCCCTCGAGTATGTATATATCTCCTTCTCTTATTTTCTGAGTATTAGTAGATCTATTAGCTCCGTCCCTCAAGATCGACAAAACAGAATTATCCAAGATATAATCATTAAATGTTTTTAACCCCAACCCCTGTACATTATTAACGTAATCTCCAGTTATCCCCGTTGATAGAATTAAATCTTGAGTTTCATGCGTTAATATCTTAGCTCCAGAAGGAGTATTTTCTATGTAATTATTTAAACTAGGATTTAAAGAGGAGCTAGAATCTAAATTTGCAAAAGGAAAATTTCTTAAGTTATTGTCGGCAGCTCCTATTGAGTGGCCGTTTCTATGTATAAAAGTTTTAAATTGCTTAGACTGTTCCTCCAAATCTTCTCCAGGTATATTAAAACTTATTGATTGAAAATTGTAATTTCCAGTATCAACAACATCATCCAGTAAAATATAGTTATCACTAGCGACATTTTTATTATTAACAATTTTCTTAACTCTCCCGCCTCCCTTGTAACCGTTTCTTATAGAGTCTGATACCTCAAAAACATAACCAGGCCTTAAATGCTCTGCGATTTTGTCGGTCACAAAAGAAACTGTCTCCTCTTCTTTATTTGATGTTAATAAGACCCATCGGCCTAGCCTTAGGGCTTGATCTTTTGAAGTGCAACCTACAGCAGCTAATTCTTTTTCTATAATTCCATGTCTTATTATTCCCTCTGCATCTTCTACATATGCATATTTAGGTAAATAATTTTCTTCTTTATCTTTATAAGCAACCTTTATTGCTGTAAACCTTGTCTGCTTAGATGTTCCAGAATACTGAAAATCACCCTGCTTTACATTGGCGTTTGTGAATTTCAAACAAGGCTCGGTCGTATTATCTTGAGTTATTACGATTTTATTTGCATCAAAATAAACCATTCCCTGGAAAACTGAAGCTATTTCTTGTATAGCTTTATAAGCCTCCATTCTATTTTGTATTAGCACATTACAAGAATACCTTCTTTCTTTCTTAAACCTGTCAGGGTCAGTATTTGTCGCAAACTTCTTTAACTTTGAAGTGGGAACTAATTGATCGCAATATTTAGCTATCTTGTAAAGCTCGAATTTATTTACATCTGAATCCGTTATATATTCCCCAAGTCCAAATCTGTCATTTGTAATTAAATCGTACAATATCCATGCTGGATTATCTGTCCACTCTAAATCATCCTTAAATCTACCATCCCAGACCCCTACATGCCTGTCTTCCACGACTGGGCCGTTTGGCCCATCCCCTAAATCCTCATAATTAGAAGGGACTTTTACTTTTTTTAATTTTAAATCGAAACTTCTTCTGGGTATTTGAGAAAAGCTTTCGGCGCTCAATACGGTTCCTACATAAGCAGAATTAGGGTAACTTAAATTAGCTTTAGTTATCTCTGTTACAGCGGAAAGTCTAGCAGAAAATTTAGATCTAAAATTAGTAGGTTCATCCGTTAAATTTCTTACATATATTTGCCTAGATCTCTTAGAGGAACCTGCCCCCAATTCGGGATCTCTTAATTTAAATAAAATATCTTCCTTATATGAAGATGTACATACTCCAGTAAAATTAACATAAGCGTGGTATTCTGTAGATGCAGGGGGGATTGGTAATATTTTTTTTGTAGACCTATGGTAGTATCCCGTAATATCTCCCCATATGTGAATCATTCCATGATTGCCTGTCAACCAACCGTCGTTCTCAGTAAAACTGCACTGCCCCAGCTCCAAAGTAACTCCGATCCAGTCTACATCATGATCAACCACGCTATGAGAGGTTCTAAAAACAGAAGTTTCATTACCCGCCAACATTTTTGAGTTCGGCAAATTAATGTTTTTAGTGATTGTTTTAGAAGCATACGAAAAATCTTCCAACCAATAAAAGTTGTCAATATCAACAATACCTGCATTGCCCTGACCTGTATAAACCCCAGATTGATTCCCTTCACCATGCTTAAAGACTGTGTTTATGCTCCTGAAATTATACAAATCAGGCTTGGCTAAGTCCGTGGTTATCTTTACTGGCACGTCATTTAAATATATCCCTTTTAAAATATCAGAGCCGCTAACCAGCCTTCCTGTTGCATCGCAAAAACCTTCTATAGGACCTTCCGACAAAAGATCTACGGCCTTAAAGGAAGCGGCGGATTCGTAAAGGTTTTTTTCATAAGGAGTCGGATTAGAGTGCCCAGTAATAGCCCTAAATCCAACATGAGGACTCATTCCAGTAGCAGCTGCATTTATATAAACAGGCATTACTATATATTATGATGCTGAACCGCCTCTGTCTTCAACTTTACTTTTCCCCCAGCAGCAGTAGGAGGATCTGACTCTATAGAATCAATCACCATGTAAGGAAACTTCACTAACCTATAATTAGAAACAGATGACGAGATCATACTGCTGCCTATTCTTAATCTTCCATAACCTACTGGGACAGATACTCCTTGCTTGACATTGTTCCCTGGTTGAGAAAAAATAAAAGAAGAACTCGATGGGTTTGATGTCTGCTCGTCCGCAACCTCGGGATGCTCTGGCTCATCAGTTAAAGCTTGAATCGCCCCTTGTAACATCATTGCTATACCAATTTCTTGAGCGAATTCTCCAATCCCAATCATTAAATCTCCTAATGAAAAATCATCGACGAACGGAATCCAGTCCAGAGATATGTCTTGGAAAAAATCTAATCCACCAGCCCACTCCATACCAAGCCCCCCTGCAGTAGTATAAGTTCCATACCTCCCCATGTCTGTATCCCAAAAATCCCCCAAAAACCCTGCTCCTTTTAAGGCTGGTACCACATGAATTTCATCAACGCCACCCAGATTTAAGCTAACTTGGTCTTTAGCAAGAGGGGACTTGTCAATAAATATATTGTAAACAACTCCTTGCTGCTCTTTTTTTATAACTTCATTTAAAAAATTTTCAGAATTAGCATCTATAGCACTAAAAATCTCACTGGGGCTATCTATATCAAACTCCCAATCTGTACCAAATTTGTCCCCCAAGAAACCGTGTAAAATTACCTTTTTCATCCTTTATCCTACAATATTATACACCATATTCCTTCTTGATTCGTTTTAAAAAATTACAAAAAGATTTTGTAGCTTTTTTAGTGTTTAAACTTGCTGGTATATATAAATTACTTTTTTTCGTCTTCAGGCTGTAAACAAAATAAGGAACCGTCAATTCCTCAGAATGAACAATATCTTTATTCGAGAAACTCTCGTCAGATTTTATGTGAGAATGATATATTCCAAAAATTTCAAAACTTTTTTTCAAACCCAAGTAATCCTTTATGGATATTTCAAAATTTTCAGAATTCTTACTCGCTATATTTTTGCAAATTTTTAATTTTACTTTTTTATCGAAATAGACTATACCGCATTCTTCATTTTCAAGATCTGTAAACTGATCTCTTATGACTTCCTTCATTAAAAAATCCTACTCCCTGGAAATCCCCCAAACGGCAAGTGTTCCCCATCATCCCCTTTAAATCTAAACTTGCATCCCTTTAATTTTTTCGAACATTCATCTGCAGCCCAAAAATCAGTACTTACAGTAGGCTTGTTCCCTGAATCAGAATTGTTATCCGACACACAAATATAAAAAACCTTCCTCAACTTCCTCCCCTCAACAACCTCTACGTGAACAAAGTCCCCCCTAGTGTAAGCTGTAGATTCCTGCCATAAACCCCTGTCGTTTAAAACCGATGTGAATAAAGCGTCGTTAGCATCAGCCACAGGAGGCCCAGAGTAACCGCAGCCCTCTCCCCTGTACTTCCAGAAGCAATAATTATTTATAACCTGCCTGCGAGGCACTTTTAAGTTTTCTAGATCTAAAGGAGAAATCAACTCATACTCAATAAATATTTTATTCTCAGATGACTTTCTGTTAATTATCCAGTTTTGGTCCTCAAGCTTTGAAGTTGGGTCGGGTTTTATCCCAAGAGAGTTCCAGTAATCTATATCCTTATCGTAATTTATGAAATTATCTTTATCCAAAAATCTCAAAAAAGTTCTTTCTCTTTTTACCTTGGCTCCTACTAGATCTTCTTTATCTTTTATATAACCAGAAAAGAAACCTTTTAAATTAATCAACTTCAAGGAGGGTCTGGCTAAAGATCCACTGGTTTTTAAGTCAAATCCTTCGGCCTCAAAAGGTAAATATTTATAGACGTTTCCGTTGAATATGATGTTTTTATTAACTTCACTAACACCTCCATGAAAATTAATAGTATCAGAAGTGTTAGGTATATCATATATAGTATAAAACTCTATCAGAAGATTAGGGTTATTACCAAAAAGCTCCCTGTTTATATTTTCTGTTTTCTTGTCGGTCATCCAATTATATTTTAAAATTTTTTCAGAAAACTTCTAATATCTTAACTCTTACTGTGTGATTATCTTTAAAGACATAGCTATGATTAACTCCTCTGCATAGAAACGAACCTTCCCTTACATGAGGTTCTGTTATTTTGAAATTGAATTTTTTAACGCCCATTCTATAAACATAAAAATTTAAAACTTCTAACAATTCCTCATTATTTAAATTATTATACGTTAAGTCATAGGAATTGGCCAACGAATTTACCCCATCACTTTCAGTAAAATTTCTAGAATTTCTCGATGCGAATCTTTGGGATTTTAAATTGGTTGTTATAGGTAATGAATGAGACGGTTTTATCCCCAATGAGTCTACTGATCTTGCCCCAGATATAATCTCTCTTTGTGATTTTGGCATACAGGGCATTTCTAATAAATTCTTTATAGAAAAAATAGATAAATTTTCGTTAACCAAAAACACACTCACATCATTATTATCTTTAAATTTTTTATCAACATTCAAACTTTCACATCTAAAATCTTGCACGAAATACGGAGGAACAGAATATAATGATTTATAAGCCTCTTGAGTGCTTAAGCCTATTCTATCTTTAACCTGATAAGGAAAGTTCCCATGACTACCAGCGCTTTCGATGTATTCCGATATACCACTAGCTTGCTCGTCTGATTTATCTGTAAAATTTAAATCCATAGAGAATCTAATATTATTTAAGTATACAGGATCAAAAGATGAATAACTTTCGCCGTATTCGATAATGTCGTTATCAAAAGATATATCCACAGATGAACCATAAGACGGGATATAATTAAATGGACTTTCGTACGTGAAATTTTTTAAAGTTGAATCGGTTCTTATGCCACTTGAGAATTGTTCAAAATTATTATAAAAACCCCCAGGAGAGTTAGTGACTTCGTTAAAATAAGGTTTTTTTAAATCCCAAAATTTTCCGCTTTGAAAAGATTCGTCACAAACAGTCATTATCTAATCCTTTCTGTTATACTTATCGACCCGCCCAGGACATCACCTTTTGAAATCGAAATGTCTTGAGAATATATTGGACCCTCACATTCTATCACCTCGCCCCTTCTGGAGTTGTTCATTGATTTTGGAGTTAATGAAACTTTAGCGATATCTTTTCCTGAAAAATTAATAAAAGACCCTATATTTTCGCCGCCTATGGAAAGGTTTTTCGTCACCGTTCCATATCTGACATCACAAGCAAACTCATTCCCTATTTCCTGTCTCTTATACACATCTGACGCTGCCGACGACTCCTTA
>OJCR01000714.1_pt1 | contig 14254 bp, 35 predicted proteins | sample 1591611 | NCBI WGS metagenome assembly OJCR01 (sample SAMN05416815, study PRJEB24817) | seawater metagenome | isolation source: Sea water | place: Canada:Atlantic | collected 2013-07
CTACACGTAAGGAGTCGTCGGCAGCGTCAGATGTGTATAAGAGACAGTTCTAATCTTTTCTCTTTTTTTCTTTTTTTGCACACACACACAACTAATATTATTTTTTATTATTTTTTATTATTTTTTTTAATTTCCTTTTTTGAAAAATAGCGTCGGGTATTTTTTTACTTTTTATTATAGCTTTTTTCTTTCTTTTTTTGTCTCGTTTTCAAAAACCCCGTACCCCCCCCGTATTTATTTTATTATATTATAATTAATAATTTTGTTTCAATATTGAAGAAAGGGCCCTACGGGCAATCTGAGAAAGTTGGATCGGTCAATTTTTCTAGTTAATGGGGTAGGGTTATGTCTAGGCATAAAAAAAGCCACGGATCCGAGGATCCGTGACTATGTTATTCTTTAGCCTACTACTTAGCTAGAAAGCATTTCATCAACTGCCTTATGGCAAAGGTTGATTGCCATGTTAGAACAGGCGAGAGCCGCGCTTCTCTCGGATCCGTTATGTCTTAGGCAGTACTCCTCAAGAGCTTGGAAACTCTCAGGAGTTGCAAACAGATTGTTTGGAAGTAAAGGGTTGGAAGGAACGGGCTTTCCTGTGAAGAAATCTAGCTCTGTGGCAGAAGGGTTGAGTTTGCGAGCTTGGCGCTTTCCTCTCAGCATTGTGATTGCCTCCTGTAGGCTAAGGATAAGCTGTTCATTGTCTCGGATCTCTTGGGCTCTCTCTGTGGCTTTCTGAGCTTTTCTGTGCATTTCTAAGATGGATGTGCCGAGTAGTGATAGATCTGCATACTCCTCAGGATATCCTGTGTTATCTGAGCTATCTGTGTAGGTTTCGATCAGTTTAGCATCTAGGCAGTACTGAAAGCATTTTCCATTCTGCGTATCCATGTTCTGAAAGTCATTTGTCCAAATGCCTCCATCCTGTTCGGATACCATGTTAAGAAAGATAACGAGTGTTTTAATGTTCATAGTAGTAGTAGTAGTAGGTTAATAATGTTCAGACTCAATCTCTCACAGATCTAGATCCGTGTCAAACTCTTTCTGCATTTTGTAGATACAGAGAGCAGAAGCAATCCAAGGCAGTAGTAAACTGAGCCCATTAGTAAGATCTGCCAAGAGGAACGAGGCAGGAACGATAGATAAGATAACAAGTTTCATACTACTACTATAGACATAGATCTAGATCCGTGTCAACTTTTCTTTTGTTTAGTTTGTTTAGCCTCAGATCCGTAGATCCGTAGATCTGCCTCAGATCCGTAGATCCGTAGATCTGCCTCAGATCCGTAGATCCGTAGATGCTCACGTAGATCTGTTTAGTTTGTTTAGTCTCTCTCTTGTCTCTTGTCTCTCTTGTTATTTTACCCTATTTAGTTTGTTTCCTATTTCTTTCTATTTAGATTGTATTTCGTTTCTTTCTATTTAGCCCAAAAAAAAGCCCCCTTTCGGGGGCTTAGTCTTATGGCATTTGGCAACTCATAAAGATTGCCAAGGCTAGTATTCCAAGCAAGATCATAGCGCTAACACTTCAGTTATAGCATTGCGAACCTTAGTTGGAAAGGTGCTGTCAGCTAGTGAACGAAAGCGATTCTCTTCTCTAGAGGTTTGCTTGGTTTCTCTAGTGATTCGATCATGAGTTTGATAAGCGGTGAAAGCATTGAAAGCATCCCATGCGGTTTCTCCAAATGCACCAAGGCGCTCATTAGAGAACTGTGCCTTAGTCGCTTCCCTTGCGGTTTCAGCTTGCTTGCTTTCGCCCTTGAAAACGATTTCATTGATAAGATCGAATTCGTAAGGTGTAACTTCCCTAAGTGACAAGTCAGTGACGTCAGCGGTTAGATTGTGAATGATTTGCCTAACTCCCGTTGCCTGCTCTAGGGCGGTTGCCATGATAGCCCTTTGATTGCGAGTGTGCTTCACCTTAGCTATACGATTGCCCTTGTCCCATGATGCCATGCCATTGTCGCACCATACTCTAAGGATTTCGATTTGAATGATAGTTGCGAGCGAACCATCAAAGCTAGTCCTTGCGGTGACTCTAATCTCTAGCACATCACCTTTCTTTCTGTCGCCCTTGCTTGGTACTTCGATAGTCATATCCATCTTACCGCTGATATATAGCTGACGTCCTTGGTGAGTGAAGCCCGCTGTATCATATTCGAAACCTAACTCTTCTTTAAGGGCATCTAAGAATGCGAATGCTTCAGTAGGTTGGAGCAAGTCATAAGTAGATGAAACGATAGTTAAAGGTTCGCCCCTATCGTCTTTGATTAGTTTAAAACCATTGCAAACGTGGTTAAGTGATTCAGTTGAATAATCGCCAACGTTCAACTTGGTCAATACGTCATTAACGTTCTCGCTATCGCTTACGTCTTCAATGTTAAAAGACCGTGCTTTGATTGCTGACTCTATGGTTGGAGGGGTTGAATTTAAGAAGTAACTCATTTTTATATCCTTATGTTTAGATTAATAATTAACTGTGAAACCATAGATTCGCATAAGTAGATAGTAACGTCAAATCTTTTTTTAATTAGTTTAATATTGTTTTAAATAGATAGTTTTACCTTTGTTCTAATTAGTTTGTTTTTACCTAGTAAAATGCTCTAATCAAATAAGGCTCTAGAAAGGGCTTGCTTAGTCGATACGATACAAGGCTCACGTCTTACCTTGAAAACGATTTGATAATGTTCTAATCAAAGCAATTCAATAATGTTCTAATTAGTTTGTTTATATATCTTTCTTGTTCTCTATCTTTCTATCTATCTATTTTATTTATTAGTTATTTATTTCTTTCTTATTTTGTTCTATTTAGTTTATTATTGATTTCTATTTAAACACAAAAAAAACCACCTTTTGCAAGGTGGAAAGAATGATTTCTTTTTTGGATTGATTAATCTACAAGAACGTTTTCGCCTTGAATTCTCATTGAAAGAATATTCTCAAGTTTAACGTCTCGCAAGATTACTTTTTTAGTTAATTCTTCTTGAGTTGAACTTTCTCTCTTTTTTGGCAAGAATTCTTCGATTGCGCTTTTTTCAATTGGTGCGCCATTTTCTAAGAAATAATTTACTTCGAAAGTTTTTTCAACTTTGCATTCTAAGTAATGATTTCCTTTGTGTTCGACAAGCGCACTTTTTGGTAAACGAATTCCCCAACGGCGCGGTTGAACTTGAAAATCGATATTCTTGTTTTCGCGTTTCGCTTGGTTTTCTAAAGAATTAGAATAATGGAATCCAATGTTTGCCAATAATCTCGTTTTCTTTAAAACCTTTCCGTATGGGTTTCCTGTTTTCTTTAGCCGCGCATCAGTCAAGATAGTCAATCCAATGAGAGAATGCCCAACGTAGTTGAGAAAGAACGTTAATAATTTATTCGTGGTATATGTAGTTTTAATCATAAGTACATTATCGCATAGCAATTCGATCACGTCAAATAAAAAGAAAGTTTTTTTTCAAGGTAATTGAAAAGCGAATAATCCAACGAGAGTAATTAAAAAAATTAATTCCATTTAATTGTTTTGTTTTGTTTGTTTTGTTTTGCTTGGAATCGATTCAATGGCTTGTTTTCTTGTATAATTAAAACGTTTCATGATATATTGAATCATTTCCTCTCCTTTTAATTGTTTTGTTTGTTCGCTCATTACCTTATCCATTTGACATTAAAAGGAAAATCATTCTTTCTTGCCAGTGATTAAAATAATGTGTTTTTATTACTTTTCCTTTTTCTGTTATCTCTAATATGTATTTGTTATTTATATCTTTCATTTTTATTTTTCGCTTGTTATTTTATTCTATTTAAAAAATTTCCTGTTTGTATTTGACGGAAAACAGGTAAAAACGTTTTTATTCTATTTAATTACTTAATACGTGCCAATCGTACAAGTCAAGTACTTTAGCGCCGTTGTAATATTGCACATGATCTTTTTGGTACACATCGACATTTAAAATTCCTCTTAAACGTTCTCTCGTTGTAGCAGATCCCCAACCCGCAAAGGTAAAAAGAATTACGCCGCTTGGATCTCTTTTAATTATCTCATTACCACGATAAAAAACTGATGTGCCATCAGTGAAATCATGATTAATCTTTTTTGTTTGCCGTGCAAAGAATGCTTCTTTGATTTTTTCTGTTACTTTATTCATTTTGTTTTTTCTCCTTTTAGTTATTTGAGTTTAATCTATAATTGCGCGCATCCAATCGATTTGCAAATTCTTTTTCTGAAATAAATAAGTCTTCATTAAAAGAATAATAACAATGAGATTGTTCTACTACGTTATAAACGTAAATGTACCACCGCCCGCTAATTTCAGACGGGATCTCGTCGCCACCGCACGCTATTCTGTAAGGGTGTTGCCACCCGCTTTTCCACTCGTAAGGACATTGTATTGAATTAATCATGTAAACAGATTGCCACGCCTTTAATCTTGCGTCAAATAAATTTTAATCTTTTTTAAAGTTTTTCTTTTCCTGGTAATTACCAGGGAAAAGTTTTGCGTGCAAACACATGAAACAAAACAAACTAATTAAATAGAATATAATTGAAAAGAGAAAAAACCAATTAGAATGATATGTGGTAAAAGCAAAGTGTATAATAAAAGATCCAATAAAGAACGATAAAACTTGAACAATACAAAGGAATGAATCTTGTAAACTAGAAATTAATATTTTCATTTATTTATTTTATTTAGATTATTTTTCTTTTTATTTTATTTAGAATAAATTAGCTTTTATTTAAGGGAAAAGCTTAAAACCTTCTATTTAATTTAAATCGGCAATTTCTTTAATTGAATTGTTTCTTTAACTTGTTCCTTTCCAAGTCTTTGTTTTGCATCTTTTGCATTATATCCCCATTGCTCAAATTGAGATCCATCTTTTAGAATAATGAGATATGTACCGATTTGCTTTTGTGCTTCGGAGCGCCGTTCGTAGTAATCTTGATTTTTGTCCATACCATAAACTAGCTCAATTAATTCGGTTTGTCAAATTTTATTTTAATTAATCTGTTAATAGTGTTTTAAATTTTTCTATGAAATGCCTTGATGCAATCGCTTCCTCTCCACTGATCTTTCCCTCGCTCCACATATCTGTAACTTCATCATCTAATTCTTTTGCTACTTTTTTGATTTTTTCTTTTAATTGTTCCTTCATATTATTTCTTTCTATTTAATTTATTTTTCGCTTGTTATTTAATATATAAAAAAATGGCTTTTATTAAGGGAAAAGCCTAAAACCTTTTAATCAATTAAATGATTTGCCCACCATTCTTATAAAAGTTTAATTCAAATTGATCCAAAACCTTTTGTTTGTTTCCTTTGTATCCGAATAACTTTTTAACTTGTGAGTAACAAGTCGGCGCTTTATTGGTTAATCTCATTCCGTTGCCTTTTGCTTCTAATCTTAATCCAATTAGAAGATGTTTCATTTTGTAGGCTTGGATGCTTTCTTTGGTGTCTAATATAATCATAAGTATAGAGTAGTTTATATAATTCTAAATGTCGAATCTTTTTTTAAGTTTTTTTCTATTGTATTTCTTTTTGTCTTTATGTGGGCGTGACTTAGTAAATAAAATCTTTAATCTTATCTTAATTACTTTATTCTTTTTCTTTTTCTTGCCCATTAGAATTTTACTTGGATGCCTAATTCATTCTTTATCCATCTACGTACAGGATGAATAGCTCGCTCGCTAAAATGCATAAGATACTGAGTTTTAGCTTTTGGATGTGTCAGAAAAGCGCCGTTCTTTGTTTCCCTCATTATTACGCCGTTCTTTCTTAATTGTTTAATGACTTTTTTCATTCCGTTGGATATATGTTTATTGTTCATAATATACTTTTCGCATAGTTTTAGCTTAATTGCAAATCATTTTACAAATATTTGATTAATGTATTTTGTTGCTTGCTTATTGCTTCCAAGTGTTACCTTAGACTGAAGGCTGTTAGCAATCTTGTTTATCTTTGTTCTCGCTTCCTTTTTATCTTCGGCTTGTACTACAATTACATTATTCGTCATTACTGAATTGATAAATGTATTTGTATTTGTATTAAACAAAGGAAGTTTTGAATCATCATTACTGAAGATATGAACGTTGCCTGTGAAGGTTTTTTGCTTGTTACTCTTTATCATTTCTACATATAACTATATAATTTAAACAATTGCAAATAAAAAATTAAAAAAAATTATTGGCATTAATATTGATATTGATAAACTAATTAAAACATTCATTTGGTTAATTTGGCATATTGTAACTTATTAAAAAGGCTAAGAAGAAAACTCCTATTAATATCATTATTCTTTTTCTAATTGGATTCTAATGTATAGCTCGCCATTATCGTCGTTATCCATATCGGCATAATTACAATCTTTAAAGTCTCCGACATCATCAACACCACTCCCATCGGCAAAAGTATTTACTTTAAAACTGCATAAATCATTACCATTATAATCTTCTATTACTATCTTCATATATTTCTTTCTATTTATTTTATTTTCGCTTATTTTTTGATCTATTTAAAACAATAGCAAAAGACTTGGCGCTTAATGCGCCAAGTATGCTATAGGTTTTTTAAAGTCTTTGATAAAACAATTGTTGCAATTGTTTCCTGCGCAAGTGTGATCATCTTTGTTTGACGTTGCAGGACAAACTGAATGCCCGTCTTCGATTGCTTTTTTGGCGCAACTATATACTGACGTTCCTGCATCTAATCCTGCTATACTTGGCGCTTTTTCATCGATATATAAAGCGCTTGGTTTAATTACTACGTTCGGCAAGCTTGCCAAGTCTTTAAGCGCATCCATTTGACTTTCTCTAATATACTCACGTGTTGGAAACCAAAATTTAATTTGAGGAAAATTCTCGCAAACTCTTTTCCATGCATTGATATACTTTACTGAAAACAAATCTCCTGAATCGTGGACTCTAAAAAGACTTGTATCAATATTCTTTAATTTTTTCGCAACACCATTTTTGAAATACTTTTTTTCGATTTGCTTAGTTAATTCGTTAACAAACGTGTCGCCATTGTCTTTTCTTAATGAATCAATAACAAAATCAGCGCGCGCTTGCAAACTAGCTTTAACATTAGAAAAAGTATAAAAACCTTTACAAGCATAACAACTTGCACAAATTAATTTGTCGAGTTTTTCTTTTACTTTAAATAAAAGTTTCGCGGCAGGACAATACTTTAATGCAGGAATGTTAAAACCTACACAAGGCATTTTAGATGGGTTGGATAATAAGTTAATCATATAAATAGTATTCCATAGGTTTTTCTAGATTGCAAACTTTTTTTTTAAAAAAAAATAGCCTAGGTTTTACCCTAGGCTAAATTGATTTAATTAAACTATAACGCCTAACATCCACCAAGGTTTTGATTCGCTTGGTTTCTTCCATTGAAACGTTCCATCTTTTAATCTATATAGAACGAATCCATTTTTAGATTTTGTTTTACTTAATTTAACTGCAATAGCTTTTTTATTAATATTCATCTATTTATTTTCAGCTTTAAGTTTTTCGTCCATTTTGTCCACTATTTCTGCCATACGAATGAATTCCTGCTTTACTTCCTCTTTCGACTCTTTTGTCGCTTTAGGATTGTCTAGTACTAGCAACATAACTTGCGCCATTTGCTTCCATTTTGGTGTGATATCTATTGTTTCCATACCACTACTAAACCATACAATTTAAAAGAAGTCAAATTTTATTTTTAAAAAGATTAATCATACATTTGTCTAAGCATATCAACATCAACGCCGTCAATATGTCTTGGAACATGATTCGTATGGGCATCTTCAACTAATCCATTAATTAAATCTCCAGCATTTTCTGCATCCATTGGGTCTAGTATATTTTTTGATTCAACTAGCATAATATCAAAACCTTCTTTAGTTATGATTATTTGCTCATCATCGCGAAGTTTGCCTTGAATATATTTGAGCGCGACGTGTAAATCTTTCATTGATCTATTTGTTTTTGAAAATGCCATGCTACAATATACATAATAATCCAAGGTAATACAATTAAAATGTCATCTATCTTATTTATAAAACTAATTATTTCGTTCATATTTGTTTATTTATTTAATTTAATATCCTAACCAATTTAATACATCCTGCGCATTATATTCTTCTTTTAATCCATAAATGGAATAAAATTCGTCTATTTCACTAGAAGCATTATGTTCTGCAATTTCTTGCATTGCTCTTTTTCTAGTTATAACAAAATCCTCTGCACTATCGTAATAATCCATTTAATTAATATGCTTGAATGATTAAGCCACCATTATCTAATTCTAACACCATAGTTTGATCCCTTAAATAATCAAGAGCATAGTCATCATCATCTTCATCTTCTTCTGCTTCATAACCATAGTCCTGCTTCCATTCTTCAAGACTAACATACTCTGTATACTCGCAACAAACTGCGATAGGATCAAGCTCCATTTCGGGAGAAAGCTCCTCAAACATTTCAAATAAAGCCTTACGACCTGCTACTGTGAAGTTAGTTGCTCTGTTTACGTCGTCAAAAGACTTAACGAAATCCCATTCTGTAATTGTTTGAATCATAATAATTTATTTAATTTTGAGTTGTTGGTAGTTATATAATATATACTCGCTTACATCTTCAATTTTGTCAAGAGCATCTTTAAGAATTCTTTCTGTATCACTCTTGCGAAGCATATTCATTTGATTAAAATACTCCAAAGCTTTTAAATGTCCTTTGGCTCTAGATAAATCTAATAGTTTTTGATGCAATGGTTCTCTTTTAATTTCTTTCATACTTATAAATTAAGATAGATTAGTTTAAACGTCAAACTTTTTCTTTTCTTAATTGTTTGGTTTCGGGCGGATATACATGGCAGGGTTCATCTGCTCCATTCTGTTTAATATACCAAGTGGGCGGGTTCAATGGTTGAACAAGTAAACCGATAAATCCATGCTCGACAAAGTATTTTAATACTTTCGACCTGCCTATTCCATTCATTGGGACATCTATTTCAGTTCCGACAGGCGGGATTGGTTTGTCTGAAGACCATTGAAGTTCTTCAAACTCAGTATAAGACGATACGGGTTGTTTTATTAATTCGTGCATATTTGGAAGTTAGAATAGATTAATTTAAAAGTCAAATTTATTTTTATTATTCTACGCCTAGAATTGTTTTTAATTGGCGATAATGTTCTGTTCTAATAAATACTTCTCTAACATAGTCATCAGATTCTGCTTCTACTTTTTCTATCCTACTCGGAACAAATTGAGCAAAACACTCTTCTCTTTCTCTCATGCCCCATTTAATAACTAATGGAGTATTAGGGAAATATTTAATTAATTGTTTTATTTGAACGGAGTCTACAAAACCCCAATTCTCGATAATGTCTTTTATTAGTTGCATGATTTAAATTTAGAATAGATTAATTATAATGTCAAATTTATTTAAAAAAAATATTTGGTCTTCGGCTCTCACGCCGTTATAAAGGAGTCTTTCTCCACCCAAATCAACCCCTAGGACTTTCTCAACCCTACTGTTTTCGGGTATACATATGCCAATGGCGCTATGGCGTCTTTTCGGAATCGTAAAGTGTTATATGTTTTTACCTCTTTCTCTCTACCTTTCGGTTTGTAGGCGTGTACTGACGCCTCGTTGTTCAATGCTTTTGCATCTACAGAAAGAGCAGTCCCATAGGAGGATCGAACTCCTGTCTTTATTCCCTCTACGATGATCAATCGTTTGCAGTCGTAACTAGTATTCTGCTCGTGGAAATAATGCTTTACCGATTAAGCTAATGGGACACATAAAATGTTAAAGAACTAAGAACAATTAATCATATTATTTACTACCTGTCAAATCTTTTTTAGATATTTTTCTCTAGCTATTTTACCTGTAGCTATAATCATCTCATAGCATAATCTATTTAATTCGTTTTTAATAACTAGAATCTTCCCTGCATGATCTGGAGATGGACTTTCCATCTCTTTTATTCTAATTAATTTAAATTCGTTATACCTGCTAATGAGATATTTCAATCTCTCCGTTGGTGTCATTGGTTTAATGTTCATACCAATATAAAGGCAGGGACTTTTATTTTTTCCGCATTATTTTGAATTTTTCTTTATATTCTTTAATAACTAAATCGTTATTATTTAATCTTTTATACATTGGCTTGTAGGTATCAAATGGAATGAATTCCTTTAAAGCTCCCCAAGCTATTATTATTTCATTTAAGTTCATTAGCAATTATTTACGCAATTATTATTTACCCCTTACCCACCCGATACTGACCTGTTATTTATATAATTATTATAACCAATTAAGAGTATCTATCTTATTTAAACTAAATTAATCAATTTGGGAACTTATTTATTACGGACACAAAAAAACCTCCCCTATTTCTAGGGGAGGCATCTTCTTTCTAATTAATTATTATTAATTGAGCGCCATGCACTCGTCCCAAACTCTGTTCATCAAGGTTGCATCTGAACCAAGAGTGAGAGAAGTCAATCTATTCTCTGCGATACTTGAAGCTTCAGAAGAACGATGAGCTTTGCCATGATTTTGATATTCAGTAATACCATTAACTAAATCCCAAGCAGTTTCGCCTCTGTTGCCCATACCCTTGCTAAAGCGACTGAAGACCTCATCTCTGATGTTCTCCGCTCTTTTGGACTCTCCCTTGAACAAACGATTGATAACCTCCCTAGCATCAGTAGGAGTAACAGGAGTTTCTGCTAAAGAATAAATAATCTGTTTAGTTTCTGCATAAGCAGATTTGATTTCTTCCATTTGAGTATCTACATAACCTTGCAACTTATCTTCCATCTGAGAAGAGTGTTTTACTTTAACGACTGATTGACTATCTCTAGCAACCATACCATTTGTGCAAACTAATCTCTCCAACATTTTGTTGATAGTATGCTGAAGTGAACCATCGAACGAAGTCCAAAAGTAAACCACTTCGTCCATAGTATCCCCTACTTTAGGGTCAATTTCTATTGCATTTTTCTTACGAAGAGAAAGAAACAACCTGCGACCACCTTTGGTAAAACCTGCGGTATCAAAAGTCATATCCAAACCTTCACGAAGAGAATCTACATAATTAAAAGCTTTTGCAGGTTGCATAAGCGGATAAGTTTTATTGACAATAGCAACAGGGTTATCGTTACCATCAAAAACTCCTCGATAAGTTGGAAACTCTGAGATTGGGCGGAGGGAGTAATCCTGCTCTGCTCCGATGGTTGTTAATACTTCTGATACTGATTCGCATTCTGATATGTTATTCATTTTCATTCCTTTTTTTGAGTTGATATTCATAAGACTGAATAAACTATACTGTATAGATAATTGTATGTCAAACTTTTTAATTAATTAATTTATATCGGGATTTTGATCAGATAAGTAATCATTTAATATATCTCCCCTTAATTGATCATTATCTTTTCTTAATTCAAGTAAACTCCTAGACATTGCTCCCATAAACACCCCGCCTATTCCTAATAATTTTGCGTGAAGCGAATTGTCTTCAACTTGATCAATTAAATCTAATACCTTGGTCATAGTGGTTCTTAAAAAGAAATCTACTTGATCTACATCTTGAGACAACATCTTTTTCGCGTTTTCATCTATAACTAGATTCCACTCGTCATCAAGATAATCTTCGGGTTTATTTAAATTCACTTAGTTTATTTCCTAAATTTTCTAATATTTTTTGATAAATTTCTTCTATTCTTTCCGCGCCCTTCATTCCTTTTATTTTATCTAAACCCTTTTTTCTTTCAAGATAATCATCTAGTATTTGATTTATTTTGCCCGATTTAGTTACAGGTATATATTCTTCTTCCATTTCCTCGGATTCTTCCTTCGGAGGCATTCCCCAGGCTGAAAAGTTTTCTTCGTGATAGTTATCCATATTATTTAAGAGATGATTGTATTTGTTCTGATAATTCGTCCATGTCTTCGCAATCCTCTGTATGGAAAGTATTTACAACATTATCCATATAATTTATTTCCTCCTGCATATCTTTAATTGAATAATCTATTATGTAATCTGCTTCATCATAGCTAGATTCCTCTTCTACTGCATTTGAATTATTTAAATAAAAATCCACATAATCCATATCGGCAGGAGTTCTGCCGAAACGATTCACCCAATACACCATTGCTTTAATTGATAAGATATTGTTCATATTTTTTCTCCCATTGTAATTGATAATAATAACACTAGACCTAATATAAGTAATAATTCCATGATTGTCAAATTATTAATTGTAAAAAAGTTTTCCATTAATCGCTCTGACAAAATGAGCATTGTCAATTCTACTTTCTAAAGCTATGTCATAAAAACAATCTTTAAAATAAGGATTATAACAAGCTCTTCTATCTAAATTCTGATTAGCTCCTGTCCATATATGTCCTTTTACAAAGGCATGAACATTTTTCCTTTTCTCTTTAATTACTTTAAGTCTATTCCTCTCATTAACTAAAAACTCACAATTATATAAATGAATATCGTCTGAATGAGCTTTAACTAATCCGTTTTGTTTAACAGACCAACAACCTTTATGTAAGTTTCTATATACTTTAACAGGTTTAGAATGATCTATCTTGTATCTTTTATCTGTTTGATTTAATAATTTCATATAACCAATATCACATAAGAATTGAGACTTGTCAAATAAAAAAGCCTCTCTTCTAAATAAACAAAATGTGAAAGACGTTTAAATAAAAAAGAGGCTAATCGGTAATACTACCCCCTTGGGTAATATCGCATAGGTTTGGCTAATTACTACCACGATATATGCGAGACTAAACTACATAGAGTATAAAATGGTGTGGGGAGGGATTACTGTATACCCTCGACTTTTCGGCATGAACATCAGTTCATAGAGTTCCTACTTCGTACTACAAATTAGACGTGGCATTAGTCTTTCGCTCATCCGATTGGACTCTGCGTCCCCACCACAGGGAATTTGCATACCTTAGCCCGCTCATGACAGGCTTGCTCAGTCACCCACAGGAGAAGTATATCTACTTCTCCAAAGTGTCGGGGGGTAGAGTTTATTTATTTACCTCAGCAAATAAAAGGATATAACCAAAACCTTCCTCTACCACAGAAACTTATCCTGCGTAACTCCCCTTTATGAAAAATGTTAAAGATCAAACTTATTTGATTTAATTGAGTTTAGCTTTCTCAATGATTTATATAGTATACTCTATTATTTGGAATAAGTCAAGAAGTTTTTCTACTTATTTCTATTTCTTATTTTTATTTTGTATTTTATTTGAGCCAAGTCTTTTCTTATCTGTTTAGTTATTTCGATTGTTTCTTCTTCCAACCCTCTAACTAATTTAATTAATGCTCCGTGTTTACTCATGTTATTACAATATAGATCAGTATTTAGAATAAGTCAAAGAGTTTATTATTTATTATTATTATTTATAATTTTTTAAAACTTTTTTAAATTCGGCGTTATTTGATTAGAATCTACAAGAATTTGTGCAATATATTTAATTGATTTAATCCTACATATCTAGCGAAGTAAGAACAGAATTCTGCAATCCTGTGCATCTCCCATCCCTCTTTCCTCATTACATCTCCTACTTGAGTATAATCTCCTTTATTCCACATCTCTGTTAATTCGATATATTCTGTTTTCATTATTTGTTTATTTATTTATTTATTATTTAATTTATTATTATTTAATATTTAATTTATTATTTATTCAATTTAAATGGTGGGTTCTGTGAGGCTCGAACTCACGACCTGCCGATTATGAGTCGGATGCTCTAACCAACTGAGCTAAGAACCCATTCTATATTCTTCTGTTTCTATATATTCTTCTATTGTTAAATTTAATCTATCTACTCTATTTTCAAACTCATCAAAAAAGAATATTAATAAACTGCTTATTTTATTTTCTATTTTTTCTTTTTCCGCTTTATTTAATTTATTATTTAATTCTTTCTTACATTTTACTATCTGATCGACTAATCCTTTTATGAACTTTATTTCTTCTTCTATTTTCTGATTAATTAATTTATTATTATATTGTTTATTAAATAATTCTTTTGTTTTATTTAATTCTTTTATTAAAAATATACTTTCTTGCTTGAGTTCGTCTTCGATCTCCATTTTTTTTTCTTGACTTTATTAAAATAGTGCGATATAATTAATTATTTTATATATTTAAATTCGCCACACCACTTTCAAACAAATAATAATATCTGTCTCTTATACACATCTCCGAGCCCACGAGACCGAGGCTGATCTC
>OJCR01000717.1_pt1 | contig 14204 bp, 18 predicted proteins | sample 1591611 | NCBI WGS metagenome assembly OJCR01 (sample SAMN05416815, study PRJEB24817) | seawater metagenome | isolation source: Sea water | place: Canada:Atlantic | collected 2013-07
TTCTATAGAATAATATGGTGCCGGAAGATTTTCTGAATTTTCACATCCTATAAGTAGGATGGCTACAAAACTAAAAAGTATAATTTTTTTCATGATGGGATTTTTAATACCTAGATAACAAATATGCAATAATTCTGTAGTATTAGAATCATTTCCTCAAGTGAAATTTATCTATGTTAAAGTTTTAGCAAGACAAATACTATCTGGAATGTCCTTTAATTTTCCATAGTTTTCTATGATAGAAAAGTTATTTCTTAGATACAGTTTCATGGCTTCTGGTTGATTTGCTCCCATAAATAAAATGCATTTGATATGCCCTAATTCTTTGGTCCAATTTTCTAATTCGGTGAGTATTTTTTCTCCTAGTTTTTGATCTCTATGTGCCGGAATTACATACATGCGTTTAATTTCCATAGCAGAAAGATCGGTCTCAGCAATTGCACCACAACCAACAGCTTTATTTTTAAGATACACCACTACAACATGCTTTAGATGCGTAATTTCATTAAACTGAGCTAAAGGATGGTCTTTGCCATCTCTTTGTGCTAGGTCTTCATTTAAATGTCCTACAAGCTCTTGAAATGCAGCGTTTACATAAGTTGTTCTGATGATCTTCATAGATTTTTTAAGTATACACCAAAAAAAGCCTTCTAAAAGAAGGCATTTCTGTGTTTGTAAACAGTAAGATTACTCTTCTGTAGCGGCTTCAGTATCGGCTGCCAACGAATTCATCATTCCTCCAAAATCAAACCAATCTCCACCGCCAGATATTTTACCATCTGTAAATGCAAAAGCATGGTATGAGGTTAATTTAACAGACTTTCCAGAGGCTACATGATCTGCAGTCCAAGTACCATATACTCTTGTGCTTCCATCTAATAATCCAGTAGTTTCATCTACTCCAGGCAACCAGTAATCTGCTGTAAAATTCATATTGTCAAACGCTGTTTGGTAATTAACAAGAGCATCTTTTAAGCCTTGTGCATCGGCCATTTCAGAACCGTAAACGGGCATATGCCATTCTAAATCATCGTGAATCATTTCAAACATTTCTGCAGATTTTTCTGCTTGATGTAGTTCAAAATATTTTTTTGCAGCTGCTGTGTTTTTTTCAAAATCTGCATGATTTCCTGTTGAGCAAGCAGTAACTAATACTGCCATTACTAATACTTTAAATACGTTTTTCATTTTTTTAAAATTTAATTAATAGTTATTGTTATTAGAGAGTTTTTTTAATTAGTAAATCCAACCACCAACAGAGGTTCTGTATTCAATTGGATAGGCTTTTAATAGCTCTTTTAATTCAGTTGTTGCATTTCCAGCAATAATAAATTTATCGATTTCAAACATCTTCATAAAAGGAGCAAAGTTTGGCCCACCTTCAAAGTTATTTGCATGCAATACCATGTCTGCAGAGGTTAGATATTTCTCTACTAAAAATACACGTTTTCCATTTTCAGAAATAAAGTAGGTATAGTCATAGGTGTTGGGCTCATTAGCTCTTACAAAATCATTTAATTTTTTAACCAATGTTTGCACATCTTCTTTAGTGTTGCCTTCAGTTACTTTTAGTTCTAGTAAAATCACTAATTTTTCTGATACATTATTGGCAGCTTGCATAGCATTGAGTTCTTTATCAAAAACAGCATTATCAAAAAATTGAACTTCTCTACTTATTTTTAGACCGTCCCATTGATAGGATATGTGAAAAGGGAAACTTACCTTTTGTCCAGTGTATTTTCCTGTAGCGCTAAAGGTATTCCAAATATTGGTCCAAACAATTCCATTGTTATAGACTGTTGTTTCTATTTCAGAACCCGTAGCATCTCCGTCTACATCTTCAAAGCTAATTTCATCAAACATCTCAAACAGTCCTTCAACTCCAGCAATAAATCCTGCTTTGTCTTTTGTATTGTTTCTAGCGTCTACAAAGGTCATGTCATCAGAGAATACCTCTTTCAGGTAGTCTATATTTTCTTCACTTACGTTTTTAAAAAGGGTTTTAATAATTTCAGAGCGTTCATCGTTTGTGGTCACTGTTCCATTTGGGTTTTCACAGGAACAGATAACCCCCACGAATAACAGTAATAATAATTTTCTCATTTCGATATTTTAGTTGTTTAAAGCTACTAATATAGAAAAGAAATTAATCATTTGAAACTAGGTCAAGAGATTTGAAGAGTTTGCTTACTTTTTTTTCAAATTATTTATACCCGATTTCTTCGGATAATACTATTTTACTTCTGGTAAAATTACCTGTTCCAAAACCGATTTCTTTTCCCTCAGAATTGTATAGGTTGGCTTCAGCTACAAATATTTCCTTTGATGCATACTTTAACTTGCCAACAGCTTTTATTAATCCTTGATTTACAGGTCTAATTAAATTTATATTAAAAGAGGTAGTGAGAACAAATACATCCTCTACTAAGGATTGAACCGCAAAAAAACAAGCATCATCTAATAATTTAAAATATACTGATCCGTGTGCAGCACCCAAGGCATGGAAATACTTTTCCGAGATTGTTAACCCGATTTCAGCCTCTCCTTCCTTAATATTACATGAAGTAGAATTGAAGACCATGGTATTTACATTTGCTTGCAAATACATTCGTTCAAGTTTTTTAAAATGTGTTGTATTCATAAAAAAAAGAAATTAAATGTTACTATTTTTTAAATTTAAATTTCCCACCTCTTTGAAACAATATCATTGTTTTTTCTGTTGGATTAAATTCAAATTTTGCACCTACTTGGTCTAGACTAAATTTATCTTTTTCTTTAGCTTCAACAACAAAAGCCTGTTGCCCTGTAGCTTGAATAATTAGGGTATTTTTATTTTTTGTTACAGTTATTTTCAATGGTATTTGTTTAGAGGCATATACCCCTAAATATTTATCAAGATCTTCTGAAGTTAGGGTGTAGTTTGTATATACTGGGATTTGATAAGATTTATTAAAAACTGCACTTAATACAGCAATGGAAATATCGTTGTTATTCATATTAGTCCCATTTGAAGTTAACGCATAAGAAATTTTATCATCTTCAAAATAGGAATAAACAGATCTAAAACCGTCAATTCCACCAGTATGTCCATAGCCTATTCTTGAGTAAAAAGGAACTTGAAATAATCCACTACCATACCCTTCTTTTATTGTTTTCATTATTTTAAGACTTTGTGGAGTTAAAAGCTGTCCTTCAAACAATGCATTTGCAAATGTTATTAAATCCGTTGGAGTAGATGTAATGGCACCTGCACCGAGGGGAACACTAAAATCTGTTTCAGCTTCTTTTTTCCAAGAACCAAAATAATGATAAGACTTAGCCTCATTATTTTTAGGGTTAATCTTACCAAAAACAAAAGTATTTGCTAGATGAAGAGGTTTAATGATCTGAGTTTGAACTAGCTCAGAATATGACATGTTAAAAGTCTTTTCAAGGATAAAAGTTAATAACACAAAATTTGAATTGCTATACATTGCCCTAGAATTTGGCTTAAAATCACTCCCTCCTTTTTGTATTATCTCAATCATTTCCTTCTCAGTTTTTGACTGCGTATTCCATTGAAGATAATTTGCATTATTTGTGAAGTTGTGAATACCACTTCTATGGGTTAATAGATGTTTTATGGTTATTTTGTTTGAGTTTGTAATTGTGGGGAACCATGTATCAATAGTTTCATTTAAATCTAGTTTTTTCTTTTCGATTGCTTTGAAAATTAAAACAGAGGTAAATGATTTAGTTATTGAACCTATTCGGTATTTTGTTTTTTCTGTTGCTTTAATCTTATGCTCAAGGTCTGCATAGCCTATAGATTTTGTATAAATAAGTTCTCCATTTTTTGAAAGAGCAACACTACCCATAAACTTATTATTTTTTTCAAGTACCTGGAAATAGGTATCTAATTTTGTCTTGTCAAAGGTCTGAGAAAATCCAATGGGTGTAACTGATAAAAACAGCAGTGTAGTTAATAGAAATTTATTCATCCCTCATGTTTATTTGTTGAAATTTTATTTTAATTAGTTTCAATAAGTTTAGACATTTATGAGCGTATTAATTAATACTCCGTAAAACCGTTAAGTAAATTCAACATGTCATTCTCATATTCGTTAAACACATTCTGCGAAGTGTATGTCAAAAACTGAAAAGCTCCTTCAGCATTAGAATAGTAATATCCAAAATAGACAAATTTTACACCCTGTATTGTACCTTTCATTTTCATCATGATTACTTCTATACCATTTACCGTTCGGTATTCTTTTTCAACTATTTTAATATCTGGCGCAGCTTCAAGAGCATTTTCATATGCAATGTTAATTAATGCTTCTACTGCCACTTCTGTTTTTTCAGCAATCAACATTCCATAAACATCAAGTTGTTTATGACTAAACTGAAATTCTGACGGGCTATCTGTTTTTGCTTTTGAAAAACTCCAATCTTTAGGATTAATCCAAATTCCAGCATTTGTTTTTGAGCTTTTAACCAAAAAAGAAGATTTTTTTGCTTTAGTAAAAGGGGTGTCATTTTTTAAGATTTCAACAGCCTCATTAAGACTTTCATTTGAGTATTTCCAAGTGTTATCCTTATATAATAAAACTGCATCTCCATTTTCAGTAACCGCGTTAATTTGAGCATTACATAATAGGGTTAAAAATAGAGTTCCAAGAGTAATTAGTTGTTTAATCATTGTATTGTTTAGAGGTTATATATTAATCAATAGTGTTTATTTTCTTTATTCAAAATCTCTGAAGTTTTAGTAAAATTTATTTTCACCACTTGCAGTACTCTTCAAAGTTTTTTGTGTCATTTAGGCTTCTTTAAATTTCATTTAGATCTTTTTGTTAGTTTTTTTAATCGTTTTAAAAATAGCAATAAATTTAACACCTTTAGCTCACTTTATTAATAAATAAACACTGCTCGGTAGTGCTCCAAATTATTTTTTAATTCGATTGTATTTTTTTAGTGTTTTTATCAGCAAATCATGAGGAAGTGCATACGCTGTATTTCCATTTATTCCCTCCATTGTTTCAGCAGCTACCATTGCATTAATAATCGCCTCTTCAACAGCTTGCACAGTGGCTTCAAAAATTGGTGTAATCTGATCATTCGACATTGATTTCACAGTCGATGTTTCATCTCGGTTAAATGCGTTTTCATTTGCAGTTGAGAACGCTAAAAAAATATCTCCCGAACCATTACTTCCTCTTCCGCCTACAATTCCAATCCCTAAAGGAATTCTTTGTGCAATTCTTTTTAATTGATGCGGTAAAAGTGGTGCGTCTGTTGCTACAATTACTATGATCGAACCATCACCCTCTTGTCTTCTTGATTTTGGAGGTGCATTAAATTTAGAGTTTAGAGTATCTTTTAATTCAATTCCAACAGGAACACCAGCTATTGATAAGTTTCTTTTTGCTCCAAAATTTGATTGAACAATTGCTCCAACTGTATAGGTGGTCTCTTTAATTTTAATTACTCTAGATGAAGTTCCTGTACCCCCCTTAAATCCCAAACACATCATACCCGTTCCTCCACCAACATTTCCCTCTGCTATTTTCCCACTTGACGAATTTTCGATAGCCTCTAAAACGTGCTTTTCCTTTACATGAAACCCATAAATATCATTAAGAAATCCATCATAAGTTTCTGCGACTACTGGATAGGTATACCACCAGTTTTCTCCACTATACCAATCTGTATCAACAAACCATTTCAATACAGCTTGTCTTACCTCTCCTACACTGTTAGTGTTTGTAATCATTATTGGTGTTTCTAAGAAACCTGATTCTGTAACCCAAGTTGTACCTGTCATTTCTCCATTTCCATTAAGGCTATACCAGTTGGCATAAACAGGGCTAAATTTTTTGGCTTTTCCTCTAGGAAATATTGCTGTAACTCCGGTTCTTATAGGTCCTTTGCCAATAATGTTTTCATCATTTCCAGCAATAATTGTGCTGTATCCAACCTCTACACCCATCACATCAGTAATTGCATTGAATTCTCCCGTTACGCCAACAAACGGAACTCCTAAATCTCTTGCTCTTGGCTTTTGCCCATAGGATTGAGAACAAATAAGCATTATAATAATAATTGAAAATATTTTTTTCATATTGTTGTTTTCTTTTTTAAAGATTTAATTAAAAAATAGAGCATTGGAATAAAAATCATTCCCATAGTTAAAGGTAAAAACCAAGTTCCAAGCCCGTCTGCATGTCCGTTTACAATTTGAATTTTTCTAAAAACTATTAATCCAAAAAGTACTACAATAACTAATTTCAAAACCCTCATCATTCGAGTTGCATTTGTATATTGATGTACAGCATTTTCTTTTGTTATTTGACTAGGATAATTAAACATATGAGGATGCTTATTTAAAGTTGTTAATCCAATAAATAGGAGTGTAGAAATGATAGGCAACACAAATATATGTGTCTTATTTCCAAATCCATCAGCTTTTCCAGCCCCATTGAAATGTATTGGAATTATTTCCGGTAATATAGAATAGTTTGTTAATGTTAAAGCCCATATACCAACTACAGAAACCCAACCAAGAACCTCAAGTATCTTGTCAGTTTGGTTTAATTGTAATTTTATTTGTGGTCTTTTATTCATATTGATAGGGCTCTTTATTATATATCATTCCCTTAATATTCCCCAACACTCTTTTCATATACGTTTTCCAGAAAGTTTTGCCAAAAATCCAACATAATGGGAATAGTAAAAGATTGTTAGAATGTAAACAGTATGTGTAGTTAATTCGTATTTTTTGATTCGCTAATTCTTCCGTTTCCCATCTTCCAACAAACTTGTAAAAACTAAGCATCCAAGATTGAAAATTATCTACCTGAATTATCCAATATTGATTTTCTTTTCTTTCAATTAGATTGTCAACAGAAGCAAAACCTCCTTTTTGGGTTATCGATTTCGCAACATATACTTTTTTACAAGAGCCAGGTTTTCCCCAATCCTTGTGGTCTGTTGTATGTGTAACTTTCGGCATAATTACGAATCCAGTATGAATCTTAGAAACATCACAAAGCATAGGGGTTTTAAATGCTCTTTCGAGAGAACATTCGTAAATAGTTGAAACAGTAACTTTTGTAATCATTTTTTGGTATTCGTTTTACCTCACTGGCAACGTTCTGGTTAAACTGCGTTCTAATGTATTTTACATAGTGTTGGCAGTATTTTCTCTTTTGTTTATTAACTTTTTTATTATCAATATCTGTCCTAGGTGATAATAGGCATGTTCTATCATGACGTCAATATTTCGCTTATAATCACCATATTTTTCATCAACAAAACTTTCTAGAAGTTCATCTTCAGTCATTTTTTCTACGAGAGATATAAATTTTTCGGAATCTTTACAAAATCTATCAGTCAATTCATTCCAGTCGGCCTCAGATTGAATGAGAGGGGATTGAAAACTATACTGATCACGTATTTCAAGAGGTCCTCCTTGAAGTACCTTTGTAACCCCCTCAATATAGTAATGAATATGAAATGTAAGTCTTGCTATTGAATTTAGACCGTCTATAGATGCTACAGCATCTTTCCAATCAGTACTGAGGATTTGTTCTTTAAAATTTGTGCCTGTTACCCACTTTCCATTTGTTAGAACTTCTTGAAGTCGATTAACTAAATATTCTGAAGTTTTCATTTATTTATTAATTACCACCAGCGGTTTGGTATAACTGTAAGTTACGGGTTAATATACATTAATTTTTGTTTTGTCACTGACTTTAGCAATTCCAAGTGGATTCATACGTATTTGAATACGTTGTAATTGCGGTTATACTTTGTTATGTATAAGCCAGTTTTTATTCTCCTTTCAGTTCGTTAAATAGAATTTCATTATTAAATTCAACTTTAGAAATATGTTTGATTTTATCATTCCAATCTAGTGGTGTCCAATATTTTGGATATTTCACAACAATTGAGTTTCCGATTAATTTTTCTTTCAGATTATTTAATTCCAATCCATTTTCTAGTCCTCTATTTATATAAAATCTGCGGTCAGTATTTTCCATAACAAAAATAACGTCATTTCCTTTGTTACTGTAGATTTCCTTTACAATTCCAATTTCCGAAATAGCATTACTTTCAGATACGATTGGTACGGGTCTAAAAATCAGCACAGCAATTATTAAAATAATTAAGCTGAAACTTACTAAAGTTATCTTGATTAATTTGCTCAATTTTTTTTTCGTATTGTTTACAACGGTCAAATGTAAAAAGTCGTTTCAATGCTTTTTACATATTGTTAGCGATAGTTATTTGGCAAGGAGCCCGTCAGCTTGGTATAATTTAACAGCGGTTTCGACTAACTCTTTAATGTTATCCTCAAATTCATCGTCCATGTACTTTACATGAAAGCAAGATTTACCTTTTAGTGCCTTTTTTAGATTCTCGGGTAATTCGCCTATTTGCTCTTTATGCGTATACGTTGGGAAAAAGTAGAATCGCACATCCTTTGGCTTTGGCACAACTGAAGCAAAATAAATACCATCTACTTTCTTTTTACCTTGCATTGCTTCAATAGTTCCCGAAACTTCGAATTTATTTTCCGTTTCTGCAGATATCTTAAGTACGTCTATTTGCTCCTTAAGAATATCAATTAGTTTAGCTTGAATTTCATTAATCTCCTTTGTCATTGTAAATAGCTTTTAGTGTTATTCAACTTATTTATCAGTTTTGTCTAAAATTAGCAATTCTTTTTGTTTTTAAACTTTCAACTAGCAATGAATTATAGCCATTGTTGTACGCTGGCTTTTTATTTCCAGTTAATTTTTTTTTGCCCAAATCAGTTGCTTTTCAACTTTTTGGCAACTTCGTCATAGTATTCCTGAGTCACTACTTCAGTCCAAGTTGTTGGTTTTCTGCCTCCATATAAGGCTAAATAAGTCACGTCACTGGTTTTGGTTGATGAGTGCCAATGTTCAATATCCTTTTCACATTTAATTATGTCTCCTGTTTTCAGAATCACAGGCTCTATTCCTCTTTCTTGATAATATGCTTCTCCATCCACTATTATTAAAACTTGTGCAGAACTATGTTTATGCCAATCCAAAGTTGAGTTGGCTTTAAAAGTCGCTTTTGTAATATTATATCCCAATTCAGCATCATCGTGGATAATAGCGTTCAACCAAGCTTCTCCAATATAATGAGTATTAGGTGCTTTTCTTCCCTCTGTCAGATACGAGGAAAATTTATATTCAGAATTTTGGGAATAGGCTGATGCAGAGACGAGTACTAGTAAGAATAAAATTATATTTTTCATTTTTTATATGATTTTGTGTTTTGTTTTTACGGCTTTCGTACAACGTGTTTGTGGATGGTTTGTTGCGTTTGCACTAAGATAGTAAAAAGAACAACCCAATGTTCAGCAGCTTGGATTTTCCGAGAGGAAAATCAGAAGCAATGAACTATACACGTTGTTGTGCTTAGTTTTTAATCAAAGACATTATAAAATGAAAAAAGATTGCCTATTAAGACAATCTTGAAACAGATTTTAAATGCTAATTTGCTATAAATTAATTTACAACTTCAACGTTTATAGCATTTAAACCTTTTTGTCCTTGTTCAGTTTTATACTGAACTTTGTCATCTTCTCTGATGTCATCTATTAAACCAGAGGAATGTACAAAAATGTCTTCTCCTGATTCATTTGATTTGATAAACCCAAATCCTTTTGAGTTATTAAAAAATTTTACTGTGCCTTCTTGCATCATATTAAATTTTAAGTTAAAAGTAAATTTTGTTCAATTAGATTGATTAAGTAGCGCTCCGTTTTGATTTATAATAAAATCTAGACGATTATTACGCTGTTTAATTCTTGAAAAATAAAGTGATGATGAAATAAAAAAGGAAAGAAGAATAAACTCTTTGAAAAATTACTAAAAAATACCTTACTATTAAAAGGTGTTCTATCTTGAACAGTGCAAACGTACGCCTTTTATTCTTAGTAATTGCTCAAAAAAAATTATTCAATTTTCAAATTAACTCCTTCGTTTTGAAATTAAGCATAACGGTCTCGTATATAAGCAGTAGCGGATTAATGGCTACTCCTATTTAGAGAGAAAAATACTCAATAAAAGCAGATAGCGATTCAAGTTTTCACCTAAACCGCTATTACTTATATACTTTGGTGTAGCCAGTTATTTTCTGTTTAATAAATAAATAGCTTCTGCAAATTTTTCTCCCAAATCGATATAGCCATTACTATCATAATGCCAAGAATCGGAATATTTGTAGTATCGCGTGTTTCTAACAATTCCTGCGTGTCTGTCAGTACGTACATATTTTTCTTGCGCATATTGTACTATTTCTCCATACTTATAGACCTTACCATTAGCATTATTCCACGAATCTGAAATTTTTCCAATTACCACAGGTATATCATCCTTATGAAGAGCTGCTCGTATTAAATACATTAGTCGCAATAAATTATCATAGTATTCATTGGCAATTTCTTCTGTATAAGCGGCATCACTTTCACCTTGCATCCATAATATTCCTGTTGGAATTAGATAATCTTCCTTCCCATTATTGTCAATATCAGTGTCTTTGAACGCACTTTGAACCGTCTTTAAAAAATGGTCATATTGATTTATTCCATTTAGTCCTTTGTAGTCAGAATCCCATGAACCAAATTGTCCAGCCGCAAGACTATCAAGTGAAGTTCCTCCTCTTGAATATTTAATTAACGCTATTTTTTCATTTGGATAGAGCTTTTGAAGTTTTTTTGCGAATGATAATTCACATCCAAATTTATCGGACAATTTGTTTTGAATACCATCAGAAGAAAATCCATACCCATGCCCAGGTTTTAAGTTGCTCCAGAATCCTAATCCTGCATTGCCATCTTCGTCTGGCGCAGGATTTCCATGAAAAATCCAAACATTTTCAAATTCTGTTTTAAGAGAGTCTGGTAATTCCATGTTTTTTCCAAAACCATCCATGTTTGATTGTCCTCCTAAATAAAAAAGGCGAATAGAATCTTTCTTGATTTCCTGACTAACTATAATCAATGGGATTAGGGAAATAATAAATGTCAATCTTACTCTATTCAACATGGTTTTAATTGGTTACAACGTGTTTGTATATGGTTAGTTGCGTGTTACAGCACTAAAGTTAGCAAACAAATCACAGATAGAAAATACCAGCGGAGTTTTCGTAAGTCGGCAGTTACCAAGCAATTAATTATACACGTTGTTAGCCCTAGTTATTTTTTTTGAATATAGTTTTGTAATTCAAGCATCCAGTCCGTTTCTGTTTTTAATAATATATCTGGTTCTAATCCTATAGATTCTAATTTTAAGAATTTCGAATGCTTTTTTGATGTTAAAATAGCCAAAAAATTTCCACAAGGAAGGTTATAGTTATCGTCAACTCTTTCATATGCTACTGTGCCATTTGTTCTATTGCCAAAAGTTGTACAGTTATCAAAAGCACTCAATTTGTAAACAAACTGCTCTGCGTTACTAGTAGTTCTATTATTAATAAGAACATAGACATTATTACTCTTTAGATAATCTTTAAGAATGTCAAACAAGCCATTTGAATTTCTGTTCCCACCACCTCCATTGTCACGTATATCTACAATCAGATTTTTCTTTGTTAATGTGCCTTCCAAAGATTTGTAAAACTTTTCAGCTTCAGAAAGTTTTGGATTCCAAGAACTAAAACTTCCAACTTTTAAATATGTAATTTCTGGTGAAATTTCTTTACGAAGATAATTAGATTCAGGATATAATGATACTGAGAAATTAGGTTTGGAAGGATTTTTTTGAAAACGAGTTGTTAAGAAAACACCGCTTTCAATTCGCTCTGTATGAGCAACCATTCTTTTTGACCCCATACTTCCTCCAACCGCTAATAAATAATCATTGCCAAAAGGGATGAGCGTGTATAAAACTTCTCCTACTTCCCATAATTTATTCTCTGATTTTAATACAATAGCTCTATAGGTAGCTTTATTTACTTGTTTATAAACACCAAGAGTCATATAATCTGTTCTGGAATAAATACCTTCAATCGATTTTATAGGTTGATTTTTAAGGACAATTTTCAAACTATCCAAATTCATATTTGGTCTAGGATACATATTAAATAACTTTGATTTTTTAAATTCGTTGAATCTAACAGTATCATTTATTATTTCTTCATTTGCTCCTTCCTTACTGCCATAGACCCTTGAATGATTATCATGTAATGAAAGCATTAATTTGTTTAATTGCACAAAACATTCGTAACCAGAATTTAAGTTTTCTACTTCTTTTTCAGTCTTTAAAAATTGATTTTTATAAACAGTTTTATTTATTTTATAGGAAGGTGTTTTTTTAATTTTCTTATTTAGGAGTTCTAAATCTTTTGAACAGTTACAATCATTATTTTGAGCGTTCGCAAGTGTCATTGAAAAGGTTAAAAAAAGAAGTGCTAAGAATGGTCTTATTAATTTTTGCATTTGTTTTTAATTAGGGCCAACGGTTATGTATAAGATTAGTTGCGTAGTTTAGCAACAAATCCAGTAAATAAAACCTAAACCAAGAAAATTCGCAAGAATTTTCGCAAGTAAGCGATTACCAGCAATTAATTATACAGAGTGTTGGCAATAGTTTTATTTGTCAATTATAACTTTCATAAGTCAAATTAATATCAAGGAAACTTTCAGAGCTTTTAATTTACATAAATTCGCATATAATAGCTATTAGGTTATTATCAATTTCCAAGTATTTTTTTAACTTTCGTCTCAAATCTTAGTTAATAAATAATTGTTTTAGACTAATCATATTTTATATTAACTATTTTTTTTCACAAGTAATAACCTCAGACCAATAGACATTGTGGACCATTCAAATTCTGGGTTATCGTTCGAGTTCACTCCTCTTACGGCAAAAAAAATTGAACCCTGAGGTACACCTATACCAAGAGTAGCTTCAGCAAACATTCCGCTATTCTCAGGATCAGATTTTAAGTCTACAGCATAACCCGCTCCTAAACCAAACGAAAAAACTCCAAGATAGTACATTCGTACAACAGCTGAAATTGGTAATAACTGTAAATTATCATAAGTTTTATTTCTTATTGTATATGAGTAGCCAACAGAAACACCATATTGCCATGATGTTGGTGAATTCAAAGGGGAGTTTTCAACTTCACTATCCTCTTTTTTTGTAGAAAACATATAGCCAAGATTTAAAGCTGCATTGAATGAAGATGTTTCCTTACTTAAAGTGTTACTTGGAAGACCTAAACTTACTTGTGTTTCAAAACCATTTTGTGCTTTTAAAGTATTTAGGAGCAGTAATGTAAAAGTTAGGAATAGTATTTTTTTCATAATTGTTGCTTTGGCAGACGTTGTTTGTTATTTTTTAATCATTATATTAAAATGCATATCCTAGACCAATGCCAATGCCAAGAATCCCTATTTTTGCTTTAAAAACAAATCCTCCTTCAGGTTTTTGATAACGATATCCAACATCAAATAATGGTAAAGTAACAGAATCTGAGTCATCAATATTAACCCCTGAGAAAACACCTGTATTTAATTCAAAATGGGAATTTTTTTTTCCAGTTAACATTGTTATTGCTCCTAATCCTCCAAATCCTCCATCTCCAAGAAGAATACCACCATATCCAAACCCTGCTCTACCATACCAAGAGACCTTTTTTCCTTGGTACAAACTTCGTTCATAATTAACAAATGCGTGAATACCAGGAATTAAACCAGTATCGAAATAGATACTGTTTTTACTCATTTCATTTTGTTCTGATGTCTGAGCGTTGCCAGACAGTCCAATTGTTCCAATTATGACGGCTAGTAATAGTTTTTTCATTTTAAATTTAGTTTTATGGTTAGTCGATTGTTTGTCAATTATTGCCAACGGTCTCGTATAACCGTCAGTTACGGGTTAATATGCGCTAATTTTTTTGTTTGGCATTGACTTTAGCAATTACAGAGTGGATTTGGATGTAGTCGAATCTGCCGTAATTACGGTTATACATTGTTGCCATCAGTTTTTTATTTAGTCGCTCCCTAAGAACCTGTTTTAATTCTATTTAAGATTATTCTAATTTCATAAATTGTCTCTTTTTTCTACCAGAACTCATCATTAGAAAAGTATTATTTTCAAAAGTGCCATAATAAGGCAAATAATAGGTGTTTCCTTTGTTGTTTTGTATTTTGTTATGGGTAACTTCTCCACTAT
>OJCR01000720.1_pt1 | contig 14170 bp, 10 predicted proteins | sample 1591611 | NCBI WGS metagenome assembly OJCR01 (sample SAMN05416815, study PRJEB24817) | seawater metagenome | isolation source: Sea water | place: Canada:Atlantic | collected 2013-07
AGATCAGCCTCGGTCTCGTGGGCTCGGAGATGTGTATAAGAGACAGGCATTGGGGAGATAGTAACAGGAGAGTTGGAAAGTCGGATTGATCAGGACGTGCGATGTGTCGTGTTGGGTCACTTACAGCGTGGAGGGGGGCCAACAACGTTTGACCGCGTCTTGTCAAGCCAATATGGAGCTCATGCAGTGCGTTTGATTGTTGAGAGAAAGTTTGGCCAGATGGTCTGCTATGATCCGCCAGATATTCTAGACGTGTCAATTGAGGCTGCTGTGGGTGATTTACGGACCGTCGATCCGAAGGGCTCTGCTGTCAAAACGGCACGAGCAATGGGTATTTGCTTCGGCGATACTCCTGGTTATGTAAACCCATTTAATTAGCACGAAGGAGACTTCTCACCGGTTAATCCACCCTGTCTTACTGCGGTTTTTCCAAAAACGGCTTCTAGGTAGATGGGTGACTGATGTTTTTTTCCATGACTTCGCGAATGCAAAAACCGAAAGCGATCTTACCGAGTGATAAACAGCACCACATTGGTGGGGCAGTCTTCCTCGTTTCGCTCCTTGTTTTTTTCTTGAGCAGCATTTTGCTGTATGGGATTTATGCCTATTCCCGACGAGGCGATCCGCAGTCGGCGACTCCCCTGCCATCGATGTTTTTGATCAGCACCGCATGCCTTCTGGTGATTAGTGGGCTGGTGCATGCAGCAACTCGCGCCATTCGCCGAGAGAGGCGGCTAGCCACCAGCGTGCTGCTGCTCGTGAGTGGGATCACTGCAGTTGTTTTCATGGGACTGCAGTTCGATGCGATGAGCGAAATGCTGTCTGGGCCAGCACTTGATGGTGGTACTGGAAAAGGTGTTGCCGGGATGGTTGTCGTTTTGGCCCTTCTGCACGCCGCACATGTCGCAGGCGGGGTCATTGCATTGACCGTAGTTTCTGTCCGCTCTTGGCTGGGGCGGTATGATCACGAACGACATTGGCCTGTCGATTTTGCGGCGCAGTATTGGCATTTTCTTGACGTCGTCTGGTTGTGCATGCTGCTGGTTTTCTGCCTGACTACAGGTGGGTTCGTGCTTTGAAAGAGCTACTGGCCGGCACCAATCGCGGTTTCGAGAACCAGATGCGAAATTACATTCCAAAGTTGCCTTGCATTGACACGCCTTGGTAAGTGGACCAGACTTTTGAGTGGCAAAAAGAAGTTCGCGACGCGGGTGTAGTTCAATGGTAGAACATCAGCTTCCCAAGCTGAATACGAGGGTTCGATTCCCTTCACCCGCTTTGAAGTCGTATGGAGTTGTCGTTTTCTTTACGACTTTTTTCAGGCAACTCTGATGTCAAGTCCGTCGCTTTCGAGCTCTACCAACGTTCCCTTTGTGACTTTATTATTCGGGTTTCATTAGTTCGACACCTGATCCGGGCCGTTGGGGATAGTTGCATACTCCCTGTTCAACTCGCACGCCACTCGCGATGTCTTTGGCCAGTAGTTCGGCCCCATCCATGTCGACATAATCCAGTAACGGCAGCAACTGGGCGATCGCGGAAATTCCGACCGTTGATTCGGTCATGCAGCCGACCATCACGTTCAGGTCCAGTCGGCGTGCCTGTTCGATCATACGCAGTGCCGGAGTCAGGCCGCCACACTTGACCAGCTTGATGTTGACGCCGTGAAATCTGTTTTTGCACGTTTGAACATCGGACTCGGTGATGCAACTTTCGTCTGCCATGATCGGTAGAACCGATTGCTGGTAAACTCGCCTGGATCCTTCGATGTCGTCTGCGGGCAAGGGTTGTTCGATAAATTCGACATCGAGTTCGCGGAGTTGTACCGCATTGGCGACCGTTTCATCGACTGTCCAGCCACAATTTGCGTCGACTCGGAATGTTGCTGTTGTGTGTTGTCTCAGTTCGGTGATGATTTTCAGATCGTCTGCGGTCCCCAATTTGATTTTATAGACCGGCCAGTCAGGAACTTCCTGTAGCTTGCTGATCATGTTTTCGACAGTGTCGATGCCGATCGTGAAATTCGATACAGGCACGTGATTGATGTCCAGATTCCAAAGCTGATGGACGGGTGTCTTTCGTTGTTTTCCCCACAAGTCATAGGCAGCCTGGTCGATTGCACAGATGGCAAACGGATCATCAGACAGCTCGGCATGCAGCGTTGTCCACAGCTCGCCAGGGTCAAGACGAGTAACCAATTCGATTTTACTGCGGACAGACTCAATCGCATTAACAATACGTTGTCCTGTCATGCCATAGTAATCATTGGTGGTTGCTTCGCCAAAGCCAGAGTGTGTGCCGTCACTCAATTCCACAATCACCGTGGGCTGCACGGTGATTGTGGATCGGGAGATCGTGAACGGGTGCTTCAGTGGCAATTCGCGTTGATGAATCGTCAGTTGCAATTCGGCACTCGTTGTCACTGATCTACCTGCGTTGGATTCGTTGTTTGAGTTTCAGGACGGCTTCGCTGAGTTCAGCGGGGCCGTGGCGAAAAACATCACAGACGGGGAGTTGGAATTCGTCCCGGACTCGATTGCGTTCCTCTTCAGCAGCTGCGGCGGAAAGCAGGCGACTGTTCATGGCGATACCGATGATTTGACTGGGCATCATCAGGTTCGCTGCCGATTCATAGGCAGCTTTGAGTACAGCAAGACTCGCGAGATCGATGTCTGGCATTCCGTGAACCGTCTTACGGCCGGCTTCATAGCAGAGCACCATGCCGTGCGGGATTGATCCGTGCAACAATCCGAGCGTTACCGCTGAGTAACGTGGGTGGGCCAAGCTGCCCTGCCCTTCGATGCAGAGAATGTCGTGCTCTTGATTTGCCAAAATTTGTTTCTCGACCGCACCGCTGATGAAGTCTGAAACCACGCAATCAATGGGACAGCCATCCCCAGCGATCAGGATTCCAGTTTGTCCAGTTGCGACAAATTTTGCACGATGTCGCCTTGCAATCAGATCACGCGTCAATTCGATGGAAACCACCATTTTACCAACACAGCAGTCTTGCCCTATGGTGAGAATCCGGAGGCAATCTGAACGCAAGCCACTTCGATTAGCAACCTCGTGTTCATCGTTGTGTCTGACATCGATCAATTCAGTTCCCGCAGTCACTGCTGCTGTAGCAAACTCAGAATCCTGTGCCAGAAATTCGTGCAGGCCTGATAACACGTTCATGCCTCGTGCAATGGCACTCATAATGATGGGCCGCCAGTGCTCCGGAATTTTCCCGCCCGGAGGTGCGATACCTATTAGCAGTGTCTTCGCGTTGGGGGCAGAATCCAGATCGGCGATGACCGGGATGGTGCCCCCTACCCCCAGTAACTGCTCTGCTGTTTGTCCGGTGGCTGTCGTGTCCAGAACAGCGATCACTTCACTCTGGCAGTAACGCAGGACGCTGCAGGCCGTCTTGGCCGTCAATGGATTGGAATGCCCATCGGTAAGAATGACCATGCGTCGATCGGAGTCTGCCGAAATCGAATCTGCTGAGTTCAAGGGACTATCCTGACTTGTTCGTCTGGTCAGCCTTTTCACCAAGTCCGACCATCTCAAGTAAACGTAGTGCGTTGGTGGTGGGCGATACTCCCTCACGCATCCTGTAATCAAAGGTCATTTGCTCATTACCGGACGCGTCAGGTCGAATTGTTTCGCGGAAATGTACGGCGTGGCCGACCGATTGTAACTCGGGTTCATCAGCTAATTCCAAGTCATGGGTGCTGATGGCACCAATGGACTGATAATCCATCAGGTGACGCAGAACCTGCACCACTGCAATTTGACGTTCGCGACTATTGGTTCCTTGAAGAATTTCGTCCAGCAGAAACAGGCAGACGCGATCGTTGCTGCGACTCATCTCTCTCGCGTGATCGACGACGCTTTTTAGCCGTTTCAATTCTGCCATGTAAAACGAGACACCTTCAGCGACATTGTCACTGACGCGAATACTCGTAGCCAATTCCGTCGAGGGCAAACAGAACGTTTTTGCACAGACAGGAGCTCCGACTGCTGCCAGTGCCACATTCAAGCCGACGCTGCGCAGCATCGTGCTCTTTCCGGACATGTTGCTTCCTGTGACAAGCAGGATGGTTCCCGGCGGTCCGACCTGAACGTCGTTGCACACACGTGAGCCATCTGCCAGCAGTGGATGTCCGATACCTGTGGCGGCAATCACAGGAGAATCCGATGCAGACACCCACTCGGGTTGTGACCATGATGGGTACTCATCACGAACAGCAGCCACTGAGATGAGTGATTCAAGCTCGCCTAACGCTTCAAACCAGCCAGGAACATCGCTTGCATACTCGGCTTGCCAGTTTTCAAGTCGTTTCAGAACGCGGACATCCCACAGTGTCAGACCCTGCAGCGGCAGATAGATCAGGAAGGTACCTGCTGATTGCCGTAATCCACCAGCGGCAGCAACCTTTTGCAAGGCTCGCATCCCAACTTGCGCGGACCTGTCGTTTTTTAGCATCCGGTCACGGATTTGAGTCAGGAATTTCTGTTTCGAATCCTGTTCTGAATTGGGCAGCCACTCAGCGGAAGAAAAAATTTCTTCATAGTCACTCACTGCCCGGCGATTTGCCATGGCGATCGCGAATATCGCGTGTGCAGGACCCAACATCAGAGTGGTTAGCCCCATGTTGATTGCAATCAGGCAGCCCATTGCGATCAGGCTTCCAATGAAAACTTGAGCAGTTAAAAGTCCAAAGCCGCTGACCACGGTGAGCAACAGAAAGATACCTGCCAATGCTGCAGACGCATTGGACCACAAAACCAGCCAATTCCGCTTTGCAAGCCAAGCCGGGCCGGTAGCCCATTGAATGAAGTTCTCCGGATCACCACTGCTATCGGCAACTTGTCTGGCAAGGGTATAGAAGCGAAGTCGCTCATCTCGAAGGGGGGCTAATGCGTTGACAGCGATCCAACGTTGTTTGGCATCATTTTCTTCGGCTGGTCCGGCCAGCCAATTTGCAAGTGTGCGTATCCCCGGAGTGGTTGCGGCCATCGAGACAAGATGAAACAGCGATGCATTTCCAAGTAAGTCGAGATCGCTGGCAACATCTCGACGGTGTCCCGGTAATTCAATCTCAGCAAGGCTTTTGGCAGATGCTTTTGTGGAGAGCCGATCCCAGTCACGTTCCAGTCGTGCTACCAGTCGACGGACAACACTGCGATGCCTTCCCAACTCTTCAAGTTTTTCACGAACAGGTTCATTGGCTGTCACCGCTACCAGAAATAACGCCATGGCACCCCAGCCAAACCATCCAACATACGGAAGCCCGTCGAACCCATAGCCCACGACCAAGAAGGCTAATGAGACGAGAAACAGGATCGCGCGAACCTTGCTGAATTGCCGATCTTTGATTTGTAAAGCTTCCTGGTCTTGGTCGATCGATTGCAGTTGTGCTCGATAGCGTTCCAGGGCTGCGGATGCACCTTCTGATGGTTGATCCGATGCAGATTCATTCAAACTATTTCAAGCTCCGTTTTTGATCCTCGAATCGCCTTAGGGCCTGCGACCACTTTGGTTGCTATGCGGTCCTGCAAGTTCGGTCGAAAGATGGTCAGCAGTAACAACGGAAGGAACCAAGCAATGTAAAGACCACCGCTTTCACCATGCCAAAACTGAGCCGCAATCATCAACGCCGCAGAACCACTCAGGATTGTTCCAAGATTTTTTTGTGCAGGCCAGATTGCAAAGAAAGCACTCAAAATCACATAAGCAACGATGACAGGTAAACGCCAGAAAGGATTCCAACCGAGTGCCCAGAGTCCCTCGAGCGATTCAGCTTCCCTTAAGGGACTGAGAACACCGTACATGTGCTGCAGATGGTCAGATAACGCCGATGAATCATCAAACCACAACGCCAGCATCAATAAGGCCAGCATTGAGGCAGTTCCGACAATGAAGTTTCGAACGCCACGTTTCCAATAAAAACTGACCCAAAGTGGTAAGAGAAACAGCGGGTAATAGACAAGACCACCAGCCAGCCCAACGAACATCCCGGCGATCAGTGGGCGACGATAAGCGAGGATCGCCCAAAGCAGGAACGCAGCGGGCAACGCATGATCAACACGCCCTGTCATTTGAGCGGTATACGGAAGAATCAGGTAAAGCGTCGCGCACCCTACTCCCGCACGCGTGTTTCCAAAATGACGATTGCTGATCAGGATGATGGCCGAAACGATTCCCAAGTGAGCTAAAATTGCCAATACCTTGGCGACCACCGCCAATTGCTTTTCCGAGGCTGTTGGCTCCGGTTTAAGATCCGTGGGGAACCCATCCAGTTGGTTGTTGATGGGGAGTGTTGGAATGGATGGCAACATTCGCATCAACGCATAACCCGGACCGAGTTCAGGCCCTTGGTTGTATTGTGTTTGTGGGTCGCTGCGAACAACGTTCGCCATCATGAACACGAACAGGGAAATGCCAAGAAACATCAAGCCACCAGCAGTCAGATTTGGATCCAACAGCGGGCGGCGGCTCATGATTGGGTCAAGCATCATCCGTAATAAGATGAAGGCCTGAATGGTCAGTAGGTATGAAAAACCGATTCTTTGAAGTTCGCTTGATGTGAAATTTTCGGCCACTTCTGATGTGGCTGAATCACCGTCACCCGGACCGTCTTGAACAGTGCTGTCCAAGGTGTCGCTGCTTCCGGATCGATTCGCTTCCAGCACCTCGGGCGTCACAATCGCCGTACCTTTTGCGGCAACCGTTTTTTTACCTTCGGTGGCGGTGGATGATTTGTCTTCGAGGACGGTCAGGCTATTCGCGACCGCTTCATCCTGCATTGGTCCACGTGGCGATAACGCATATAGCGGTAATGGTTCGACCAGAGTCAGGAATTTTTCCACGAGTGATTTGGTCTGTTGTCCAGACTGAAGAGCAATCTGTTGACTCTGGCTGGCTCTTTCTTCCAGTTCGAGTTGCCGTCCCTCGTAAACGATCAGCAAGCCGGGTGCCAGCAGGATGAGCAGCACAAGATCCAGATTCCGGATGCTCCAAAACCGATGGAACACAAAGTACAGCCCAATCGTCAAGAACGACGATAGGTAAACCCAAGTCGCAGGTTGAGGACGCTCGTAATTTAGAAGAATCTCGCCCATGAGAATCAAAGTACAGCCTGACTCGGCAGGTACTCAAATGCTTCCGGTAGCTTGGTGCGGAAAAGTATGTCTTACAGCATATCGAATCGTTCGGGGCTGAGAACCGTGTCTGAAGGGTATTGAACCGCTGAAAATGCGATATAGAGGCCCCTGACAGGATGATTTGTTCCCCTTTGTCGGTCTGTCGGCCTAATGATGTTAGGTTGCGGGGTTGTGGACGAGGTCCCCGAGCAACGGCGATCTGACCTGTTGGTTCTGAGTATTTCGAGCCGTGAATGCAGTCGGGCAAGCTGAAAGTGGGCTCTGGAGAAATCCGCATGAGTGCCGATTCTGGTGCTTTGTCTCACCCTTGAACGCTCTTGTGGGTGAATTTCGAGCAGCGTTGGCAATGCTGGCTCGACAAACTGCATCGCTGCTTGCGACCTTTCCCTGTGCCACTTTCGTAGGATTTGCGGGCGATGCGCCCATATTGGTGTCACGGGTTGTGTTTGGGGCTGGTATTTAACGCATGATTTTCCTGCGATCGGGTCGAGGCTGAACCTTTTTGAGGGGAGGCGTTACTATAGGAGCGTGCAGGACAAATTTTTTTACATAGGAGTGGTATCTCGTGGGTCAACCTTCGGAGTCATCTGATTCATCACATTCAACTTTGGTTGCTGCAGATTTGCGAGCAGATTCACGAATCGCTGAGGCACGCCGTTTGATCGCCGAGGCCGTGGCTGATCACAGCCGTCGAATTCAGGATGTTCAAGCCGCCAACCCCGATTTGTTGAGTTCTTATCAGCAGCTGTTGTCCCGGCTATCTGTTACTCGAGGTGGACCTCCATTCTGGCCCTATCTTTCCTCAGGGTTTGGTCAGGGACCGTATGTCGAGTTAGCTGATGGTAGCGTTAAACTGGATTTCATTGGTGGGATCGGTGTCCATGGAGCTGGGCATAGTCATGCCGAGATGATTGATGCGGCACTCGATGCTGCGCTCGAGGACACCGTGATGCAGGGTAACCTGCAGCAGCATCCTCCCAGTATAAAGATGTCTGAACGTTTAATCGAATTGGCTCGTGTAGATGGGGCTGCGATTGACCATTGTCTGTTGTCCACGAGTGGTGCGATGGCAAATGAAAATGCTCTGAAGATCGCGCTGCACCACAAGTATCCGGCGGATCGCATCATTGCTTTTGACAATGCTTTCGCTGGGCGGTCATTAGCGATGGCGGCGTTGACTGATCGCGCCAACTATCGAATGGGTTTGCCTTTGGCTTTGAATGTCGATTATCTACCGTTCCGAGATCCTGCAAATCCTGAACGAAGTTTGCGGTGGGCAGTGGATGAGTTGCACCGAATGCTGAATCGTCATCCTGACAGGTATGCAGCGTTCTGGGCAGAACCGATCGCAGGCGAGGGTGGATACTATCCCGGCAGTCACGATTTTTTTCGAGCGCTCTGTGAACCGCTCCGCGAGGCTGGTGTGCCGATCATCTTTGATGAGGTCCAGTCGTTCTCACGCACATCCCGGCCTTACGCTTTTCAGCATTATGGCTTAGATGAATTTGCTGATATTGTCACCGTGGGAAAGATCACGCAGGTCTGTGCCACGTTGTATGGTGAAGCGTTTAAACCCAAGGGGCCGATCCTGAGCCAGACCTTTACAGGTTCGTCTTCATCGATCGCGACAGGACTGAAAATGTTGGACCTTTTGGAGTCTGGTAATTGTTTTGGTAGGCAAGGTCAGAATGTGGTGCGGCATGAGTACTTTGCCAGCCAGCTCAACTCGCTTGCCGAAAAGTATCCAGCACTGATCCGCGGTCCTTTCGGTGAGGGCATGATGATTGCCTTTACCCCAGGTGATGGCAGTGCGGATCAGGCCAAGCAATTAATGATGACGATGTACGAAGTTGGCTTGCTGGGGTTTGTTTGTGGTTCGGATCCGACCCGCATTCGTTTTTTGCCCCCTCCCGCAACGACAACGAACGAGCATATTGATGCTGCGATTTCCCTTTTGGAAACCTCACTGCTCAAGTTTTCAAAACAAGTCGGTTAAAGGGATCGTGGCATGTGGATTGTTCGCTCGGTACGTATTGAAGACATTGATGCACTTTTCCAGCTTGCTCAGTCTGCGACGAAGGGGCTGACATCATTGCAGTTGGACCGAGCGCGACTGCTGGACCGTGTTGAACAGTCGACATTTGCCTTCAGTCGAACTGGAATCTCGCCGCGAGGGGAACCCTATGTGTTGGTGTTGGTGAATTCTGAGACCGGTGAGCTTGTCGGCACATCGACGGTCTATGCCAAGACAGGAGGCTACCAACCGCTTTATGCATATCGTCGTGTAGAGTCTGATCACCAAAGCGAATTGCTGGGCGTCAGTCAACATCGCGTGCGTTTGGATTTGGAACGTATTCACGATGGACCCACGGAAATTGGTAGCCTCTTTTTGCGGGGAATTTATCGAGGTGAAGGACGGGGACGCTGGTTGTCACTGGCGCGGTTTGCGTTGATTTCGATGCTGCCCCATCGGTTTGCTGATCGAGTGATTGCGCAGATGAGAGGGCGATCCGAGCCGGATGGAAGTGTGCCTTTCTGGGATGCCGTTGCTGGTCGGTTCATCCCCGTGGATTTCGCGATAGCGGATGCCATGTCGACGATATCGAAGCAATTTATCGAAGAGATGATGCCTCAGCACCCAATCTATCTCGAGCTTCTCGCCAAAAAAATTCGCGACGGTATCGGGCAGGTCCACACGGAAACTGAGCCAGCCGTTGCGATGCTCAAGGCAGAAGGTTTTACCGATACAGATCTCTTCGATATCTTTGATGCTGGCCCAGTGATCAGTGCGGAAACTAAGTCAATTCTTGCTGTGAAAAGGACGCGGTCGTTGACCGTCGGTCGCGTTGTCAATCAACTGAATGAAGGATCTACCCAAGCGATGGTTGCTAGTGGCGAGGGCGGGTTCACGAGTGTGTTGACTGAAATACGGACGAACGGCGATACCGTTGATCTACTTGCCAGCGACGCAAAGCAACTGCGGATTGAGAGCGGTTCGCAATGTGTTTTGATGACGCTCAGGCCGGATCAGTGAACGTATCGTATGCAAACAAAAAATTGCCGATGCCGTTGATGATCAAGATGGCGCTGAACTATGCGAGCTTGCATTCAGTTTGGTGAATACCGCCGAGTAGAATCGAAGTGGGGAATTGCATCCGCCGATGAAAGAATTCGGGAAGAAGCGAATCATGGATAACTCGATTTGATCGCCCTGCTTCGAATTGATTCTGCGCCTTTGGTGGGCGAACTAAACTGGGTCGCTGTCACCATTGAAAAAGATTCTTGCTGAGCATGATCTGTTTTGTTCGGTTTGGGACCGCGGGAGTTCTCGTTTACCCAAAACAACGCAAGAAATCTTGCCTGCCCAACATAACGGTGCGGTCAGGCAGTTGTTGCAAATTGGGCTGCTGGTGTTCATCGTCGTCGAGACTTGCGACGAATCAATGGGTTCACACCGTGAAGCAGAGATCCGAACATCCGTGTGGTGCTACGGTGCTGTGGCGCTGTGGTGCTGTGGTGCTGTGGGGTAAAGTCCATGGACTGCTGATTTGCAACGGTTGGTAATCCTGCCAGTCGTCAACATTCACGGAATGAAGGGTCCCAGGACGCCACCTGCATCGCAGTGGATCTGAATCTTGGCTTCGGGATTGTGGGCGAATTGCTGTGTTCCTGTGATCTGCGTTCGCGGTCCGCTTCTACAGATGGGTTAAGTTTGATGAGTGAAAATGCAACCGTTGCTGTCAGCATTGCTGCGTGAAGTGATTTAACGCTTGCCGAAAAACGCAATGATTCAACCCATTCGTGACGTGAATGCAGTTGACGCCCAGTGAACTCACCTCAGTGATGTTACGGATTTCGTCATCAAAGAAAAGCATTTGCTTATAGTCAATGCTGCTTGCTGCCCTAAGTGCGGCGAAATGTTTGAGCTTGCTGGTCGGATAGATTTCTACGTGGCTGAACCGATGTGCGATACCGTGTAACTCAATCAGGTCTTGGGCCCATGCAGGTTGTTCTGTCCGCGAAGCTAACGCCATGTCCAGATTCTGTCGGTCGCACTCATCTAATATTTTTTGTACATCGGAATAGAGTGTGACTGGGCGTTGCCGCGCGTCCAATACTATTCCCGATCGAATTTTAAATGGTGGTGATAGACAGTTGCACCATGTCCCATCGCAGTCCCAAAGTGTGAAATCAAGATCAAAAACCATCAATTGCGGCGGCTTCATGTGCCGTGTTTATGCTGGTTAGCGGCGGAGTCAGGTGGTCGGTTACAGGTGAAGTATACAAGGGTTTGTTCGGGGTGGTCGGCGGCGGGTCTCCGGTAGTGGTTGTTCAGAAGGGGTTGGTTGATCAGAAGTTGTCATGCAAGGTGGGCTTGGCCTCGAAGTGTATGATGAATTTTCCGTAGGATTTAGGATCAAGAGTAGGCTGTTTCGCATACACTTCCTGTTTCTCTCGCAGTTCTTAACTCGAGCACAACTCATGTCACGACCAAAAAGTATTAACTCGATGAGAAGCAAACCGGTGATGAAAAGAAGTATCCTGGCATTATGCACAAGTTGTTTGATTTCATTGGCCGTTGTGCAGGCCTCAGAGTATTCCGTGGTTGTGTCGCGTCAGACAAAGCAACGACCCGAATGGCAGTCTGTCGTGGACGCGTTGTTAGAGCGACACTCAAACGCGGTCGTGCTGGTTTGGGAAAAAGAGGTGTCTGAGGTGTTGCCTCTTTTGCAGGACCAACACCCTCGCCATACATGTTTTGTTGCTCGTCCGGAGGAAGCAGGTAGGGGTTTTGTCGCTGCGGTTCATCAGTTGACAAGGCAATATGATCCCGATCCCTACACTGATACTTTGTGGGGAATTCTGACCGGTTACGATGCTGCGAATGCACTTGCGATAGCCAAAACAGATGCTCCTTTGAATGTGAAGAAAATTGCATCAGGTACAGAGTTGGCCTTGGAACTTTGTGAACAAGGTGTGTGGTACGACGAATTGGTGAAAAACAAAAAGGTGAGCAAAGATGTCGGTGGTGTACCAACTGAACAACAAGGCCCATCGGATACAACTCGAGCGCTCGCCGACACATTGACCACCGGTGCGGCGGATCTGTTTGTGACTTCGGGTCACGCGACAGAACGCAATTGGCAGATCGGATTCCGATATAAAAACGGTACATTCAAATCAAAGCAGGGGCAAATGTTTGGCGTGCCGTTGCAAGGTAAACCGTTCCCAATTGCTTCATCGGAGCCGCGGGTTTATATGGCGATTGGAAATTGCCTGATGGGGCATATCGATGGGCCTGATGCGATGGCATTGGCTTGGATGAACGGTCTCGGTGTTCGGCAGATGGTGGGTTACACAGTTGTCACGTGGTACGGCTATGGAGGATGGGGTGTACTCGACTATTTCACAGAGCAACCGGGGCGTTATACACTTAGTGAAGCATTTCATGCCAATCACCACGCATTGATTCATCGTCTCGATCATTGTTTTGATGGGGTTACTGATATTGCTTTAGAGCCGGGGTCGCAACGCCTGCCTGCAGTGGATCCCAATTCCGTCGGCAAACAGCTCGGTTTGTCGCCAGCGGATTGCCGAGGTTTGTTGTGGGATCGCGACACCGTTGCGTTTTATGGTGACCCCGCCTGGGAAGCGCGTCTGCCTTCCCGGCCAAAGGCGTATGGACAGAAACTTGAAATACAGGGCAACACCTATACGCTCACCATTACACCCCAGTTGGAGTCGAGATCATTTGAGCCAGTCAACACAAATGGTGCTCAACGAGGTTGGCGGCCAATCGTACAGTTACTGGATCATCGGATTCATCAGATTGCTCTGACATCGGGAGATGATCTTGGTGTTGTGATTGCAGATGATTTTATTTTGATGCCAAATCCGCGTACTGTTGATCAAAATCGCGAGTACGTGATTCAGTTCACCGCAAAACGAGTGGATTGATGCCTGCGTGTTTGATGTAATGCGGAAAGTCGGAAACTGTTGGTGGTCTCGTGACAGTCGAGAGTTTGCGTTAGGCAGGGATCACGAATCCCATGTTGAGAGAGTCTTCGCATAGGCTTGCAATTGGGGTTTGAATCTCTCCAACATCATCAAGCCGGTTAACAGCAGCAACCCCATGCTGATGCCGAACACCCACCATGGCCATGTTGATTCGAAGGCCTGATGAGCGTGCCAGACCATGCTGGCTACACCCAAAAATACAAATGTAGCGCCGAGATAGAGAAACGGGCGGATTCTCAGTATCACTCCCAGTAACATTCCCGCCAACGCCAGCAAAATCAAAATTACGGGTCCGGCGAGTGTTGTGCCAATCTGTTGAAGCAGCATATCAGCAGAACTGCTGATATAAATTAGAAGGGTTGCACTGTAGCGAATTCCGGATGCCAATTTCGAGTCGAGACGATCGCGATAAAAATGGGTCATGGCGAGAACGCAAGCCGCGGGTGGGATTAGCCAGAGTTGTGGGTGCATCATGAATCCCCAGCCCGGCATTTGAACCAACACGAACCACCAAGCAGCATTTCCAAGGATCACACCTGTCACACGCGGCATGGTTGATTTCCACATTGTGCCTGCCGCAAAGTAATAAACAGCGGCCATTACGAGTAGGATTTCGTAGTCTGACTCGATCATATTCGTCAGGATTGTATTGTCTTGATTAGATGCGCTGAGCCACAACCCAAGCATAGGAATCAGAGGCAGATAGAGTGCTGTTTTGCGGATGGTGTTTGCCATCACAGCATCACCTCGGCGGCGAGCAAATTCTGTGATTCCAACGCTTGTAAATGCAAGTCCCATGACCACATAGGGCCAGTTCTCTCTCATTCCCGCGAAGGCCCATGCGGGCCTGCACAGGAAAATGTGCAGCCAGGTAAGAAACCCAAGTAATTGTGTTGCTAGAAGCAGATAGGTGCGTTGTTGATCGGAAATTGAAATCGTCGAGCGCAGGATCTGTCTCTTATACACATCTGACGCTGCCGACGACTCCTTACGTGTA
>OJCR01000722.1_pt1 | contig 14100 bp, 16 predicted proteins | sample 1591611 | NCBI WGS metagenome assembly OJCR01 (sample SAMN05416815, study PRJEB24817) | seawater metagenome | isolation source: Sea water | place: Canada:Atlantic | collected 2013-07
TCTACACGTAAGGAGTCGTCGGCAGCGTCAGATGTGTATAAGAGACAGAGTTACAACTGGACTACCGTTGATATAAATTGTGTCTGCACCGCTAAAGTTCATGTTTCCAACATGGAATCCCCTAACGGTAATATTACCTGTGCTAACAGTACCTGTATTAGCAGTTACTAAATTTCCAGCAATGTGTACATTACCAGCAACACCTGTGCCACCTTTAACTATTAATGCACCTGTTGTGCTCGAAGTTGATGACAGTGTGTTGCTCAACATCAATTGACCAAACTGTACATTACCTGGTGTGCCTGCTGTAACAACATTTGACGCAACAGTTGTGTTGTCTAAGTAGACTAAACTTTCTGAAGTGTTCTGCCATCCAAGGAAGAATTTCTTTTCAGCAACATCATAGTATTGTGCGGCAATACCAATATCTTTGCCGTCGTCACTGCTGAGTCCACCACCATCAAAGTGTAGGTCCAAAATAGGAGCACTTGTGTTTTGACTTGCACTGCTGGCTTGTGAGCCACTAACAATCAAGTTACCAATAATGCTAACATTACCTACAATGGTCGCACCATCTTTGCTAACAAACAAATTACCATAACTGGTAACTGTGTTGCCCACAATACTGTCTGCATTAACATAAGATGAAGCAAGGACATAGGTGTTAGATACAATGAATCCACCAGTTACACTTGCGGCACTGATTATGCTTTGTCTTGTGCCTGCAAATAGCCCTTCGTTAAATGTTTGAAAATTGTCATTAACAGTTCCAAACGCAGACCGTATAGTATCACCAGTTCCGTCGTTTGCTACTGCACCTGTGTTAATGTTAATGTACGCCATTTTTTATCCGTTTTTAATATTTACTCTTTTAGTATCTACCTACTGCTACTTCGATTAGCGCAACAGAATTATCTTCAATTACTTCTAAGCTCTTACCAATAACACACCCTGGAACCCATTGTGCTTTGTCCAGTGCTTGTGCAACACCTGGTGTAGCACTTGTTACCAACAGTGTACCTTTGTTCACTGGTCCTTGAACCATACATGGTAAACGTCCTGTAAGTCCAACTGCAACACTTCCACTGCCTGTGTTCATCAAGTATGCAGGTTGTGTACTTACAATACCTGCTACTCTTTCATCATGTGACACACTTGTAACTGTAACTTCTTGTTCGCCACCAAATACCAATACAGTACCTGGATCGTATGTGGTATCTGCTTGATAATTCTCTGCCAAGTCAGCATATAGTGCTTGTGTAGCAGTACCTGTAAAGTAGCTTGCACTAACATTACCACTAAATGTACCAGTGGAACCTGTAATTGTATTACCATTTAAAGTAAATGCCTGCACTGAGTTGGTTACATTTACATGACTAGCGGCAGCATTTGCACTAATCGTTGCGGCTACTGCTGTTAATGAAGTTGCGGCATTGATAGTCGGTGCTTGTACAGTGGTTGAGGCAATAAGATGATCAGCACCTACATTACCAGTAAAGGTACCTGCGGCACCTGTTACTGCTGTGGTTCCATTTACTGTAACAGCTTGTACTGAATTTGTTACATTTACATGACTTGCGGCTAAATTAGCACTAAAAGTACCTGCCACTGCTGTAAGTGCTGTGGCGGCATTGATAGTCGGTGCTTGTATTGAGGTTGTGGCATTAAGATGGTTCACACTTGCATTGGCACTAATCGTTGCAGCCACTGCTGTAAGTGCTGTAGCGGCATTAATAGTTGGTGCTTGCACAGTGGTTGTTGCATTTAAATGATTTACACTTGCATTAGCACTAATTGTTGCGGCCACGGCTGTTAAACTTGTAGCGGCGTTTATAGTTGGTGCTTGTACACTTGTGGTTGCATTCAAGTGTACTCCGCCTACGTTTCCAGTAGCGTTTACTGTAACTGCTTGTAAACTTCCAGTTGTGTTAAATGCATTTGCTCTGATATTACCTGCTGAACTGTAAATTACAGCCTTACTACTTACCACAGTATCTGCTATAGCAGTATTAAGAACGTTGACTTCTGCCGCTGATGCAGTAACATTAACAGCACCAAGTTGCAATGAACTAGCATTTACTATGGTACCATTTACTGTTCCGGCTTGTACGGTGTTTGTTACATTAACATGACTAGCACCTACGTTAGCACTAAACGTACCTGCTACTGCTGTGAGTGCAGTTGCGGCATTTATAGTTGGTGCTTGTATGCTTGTGGTAGCATTAAGGTGGTTGGCGCCTACATTAGCACTAAATGTACCAGTTGTACCTGTGTGTGCGGCACCATTGAATATTGGTGATTGCATGCTGGTTGTAGCAACAACATGTGGTGCGTTTACATTTCCTGCAATACCGGCACCACCTGCAAGTATCAACGCTCCAGTAGTAGTGCTTGTAGAAGCAGTGCTGTTTGCAATAGTTAAATTACCAACTCTTAATCTATCCCATATTATGTCTGTGTCTGCCCAGTTTACAGTTGCACCAGGTTTGGCATCAACATTACTGAATACTTTCCATGTGTTGTCGGTATAATCACGTACAACACCTGTGTGCTGGGCGACATTAGAAGATCCACCAGTAAACTCACTAAAGAAACCAATATCATAGTTGTATGGATATATTGTATTAGCACTAAGTTCTAGTAATGGATCCTGTACATTAATTGTGTGACTTGCAATACTGTTTAGATTGGCTACTGTTAAGTTACCATTAACAATTGCATTTCCGTTTACATTAAGCGATGTCAGCTGTCCCACAGTTGTGATATTTGGTTGCGCGGCTGTGGTTAGTGTGGCGCCAAGGTTTGTTATATTACCAGTGGTAGCATTAACAGTCACAGCAGTTAGCGTGTTCATGTTATTCATGTTACCAGTGTAAGCGGCTACGTTAGCATCGGTATATGAGCCTGACCCAAAATTAGCGTTAGCGTAAGTTTGGTATGCTCCAATATTTGCATTTAGTGTTGGTAGAGTTGTACCAACAGTTGTGCCTACGTTGGCATCAATTGATATAATGTTTGTGGAAGCAGTACCTAGGTTAGCATCAATAGCAGGGATAGTTGTTCCTACTACTGTACCTACATTAGCATCAAGTGTTCTAATATTTGTAGTAGCAGTACCCACATTAGCATCAAGTGTATTGAAATTTGCCAAAGTTGCAAGTGATGGTATAGTTGTGCCTACTACAGTTCCTAAATTAGCATCAATTGCTGGGATAGTTGTTCCAACTACTGTACCTAGATTAGCATTGATTGCTGGGATAGTTGTGCCAACAATTATACCTACGTTAGCGTCCAGTGTTGTTGTGTTGGAACTATTTGTACTAATAGCACTGTTTGCTGCCGCTACATTGGCATTTACAGTTGTAATATTTGTAGTTGCTGTTCCTAAATTAGCATCAAGTGCTGGTATAGTTGTTCCTATTACTGTACCTAAGTTTGCACTTGTAGTTTGTGCTCGTGTATTTGAGAATGTTTGATACGATCCAACGTTGGCATTAATACCCGGTATGGTTGTGCCAACGATTGTACCTACATTAGCATCCAGTGTTGCAATTTTTAAATTAGCCGCGGATACATTTGCATTAATTGCCACTATTGCCGCAGTATCAATGGTTGCAATAACAGCATTGGCCGCCACAACATTTGCATTAACTGAAGCCAATGACAAGTTAGCATAAGTCTGATATGCACCAGTGTTTGCTCTAATTGCAAATATAGCACTGCTGTTAACTGTAATAGCGTCACCTAGTCCGCCAATATTAGCATCTACGTCGCTCCATACCCCTCCAGTAAATGCACTTGTCTGGACTGTGTTGTCACTGAATTGCAAATTACCAGTAACAAGTTGGAAGTTTCCATCTTTGTAAAGTTTTGCTAAAGCTGTGTTTGCTTGTAAAACTACACCTGTGTCTGATTGTACTTGAGCATTGCCTCCAACAGCCTGGAAGTATCCGTCGTGTGCATATTGTACTACCTTGCTGTCTACCCCTGCAGGTGTAAAGTTTCCTGTAAATGTACTGTTGTTTATGCCAACAACTACATATTTGGTAGCTCCACTACCAAGTATAGCATCATTAGCGTATGCAACATAACTTGACCTTGCGCTTGTACCAGTACTCTTGTTCTGTGCAACTATTTCGTAACCAGCATTTACGTTACCTGTAAACACAGCACCTAAGGCGGGCCAAGATAAACTTGGTGCTAATCCAACTTCAAGTGTACCGGCAATCTTAACATTGGCACTGGCTAGTAAGTATGGTGCGCTAACATTGCCTGTGAATGTTGCGCTGGTTGCAGTGTTTGCATAGTTTGTTCTTATATAACCTACGTTAGCATCAAGTGTTGTTATATTAGTTGTTGCTGTGCCCAGGTTAGCGTTAATAGTTGTTTGATACGCGCCTAAGTTAGCATCAATAGCAGGGATAGTTGTACCAACAACCGTGCCAAGATTGGCATCAATTGTGCGAATACTATCGCCTTGTACGCCTGCATTGTTTTGCAGGTCAACAAGTGCAACACTTTGTGCCGCGGCATTAGCAGTAAGTGTTACTAAACTGGTCGCTTGTGTTGCGGCATTGGCTGTAAGTGTGGTTATGCTAGTTGCTTGTGTTGCCGCATTAGCAGTAAGCGTGTTAATGCTAGTAGCCTGCGTAGCGGCATTACTGGTAAGGCTTGTGATATTGGTTGTTGCTGTACCAAGATTTGCATCTATGGAAATGATCTCTGTTGATCTCAAACCCAAGTTTGAATTAATTGCTAGTATGTCTGCATCATTGCTTCCAATGGTTGCATTAGCGGCTGTAATGTTTGCACGAAGTAAGTTAACTTCGTTTGTTGTAATACCAGTGTTGCTTTGTAATGCTGAGATATTGGTTGTTGCTACACCCAAGTTTGCATCGATTGAATCGAGCTTGGCACCTTGTGTAGCGGCATTAGCAGTTAGATTGTTAATTGAATCTGCTTGCACTCCAGCGTTGCTGAATAAGTTGTTTATCTGATTAAGATTGTTGGTAATTGCAACACTTTGTGTAGCGGCATTGGCTACTAGTGTATAGAATGTAGTACTAGTGTTACCGACAATTGTGCCTACATTGGCATCAAGTAAATTTAGTTTAATTTGTTGCGCACCTAAGTTTGCACGGAATATTACTAAATTACCTGTGTTGTTGGCAATGTTTACATTTGCCGCGGATACATTTGCATTAATGGATGTTACATTAGCAAGTACAGCATTCGAACTTAGTGCGTTGTCAATACTGGTATTGACGTAAGTTATAGTTGCTCTGGTAGCGGCTAAGCCTCCTATGTTGCCCCATAGTGTACCAACGTTAGCGTCTAGTGTCTGTATCTGACTTGTATGAGTTGATATGACTGCATTAGCCGCTGTAACGTTAGCGTTAACACTGTTGAAGCTTGAGCTTAAGGTTGCAATGTTACCGTTTATAGCATTAGTTACATAACCTTTACTTGCGGCATTTGCAATATTGTTTACGTCTAGTGTTACATCTCCAGTCTGCCCGTTGACAGTGAGAACTGGATTAGCAGGAACACCAACATTGCTTATAGTAGCAATGTTTCCTACTGTTGCGTTTCCTAGTGTGAGGACTGTAAGAGTTACATCATTTACGCCCGATGTGCCACCTAGTGCGTTACCAAATATTGTTAGTGTATCTGATACAGCATAGTTGTTGCCAGCATTGTTGATAATATCAACAGTGTAGGTGTTAGCGTAACGATTGACGGTAAATCTGGCGTCTGTACCTGATCCACTTGTAATGGTAGATACATTCGAATAAGTTAGTCCACTGTTTTCGGCGGTAGAGTATAGTTCAGTAAAGTTATCGTTTGCTTTATCAAACGCTATTCGAAGTTCGTCACCGGTCCCGTCACCTGCGGACGTTCCGATATCAATTATTTGTTGTGCCATAAATCATCCTCATACAGAGTATTTATGGCAACTATAAAGTTTAATGTTTTGGGGGATTATGCGTTAAAACTGCTTCCACATCCGCAAGTTGCTGTGGCATTTGGGTTCACAATAGCAAAACTTTGGCTCATTAAATCCTTTGTGAATTTAATTGTTGCGCCTTTAAGATATTCTGCACTCATATGATCTATTAGAATACCAACTCCGTCACCGGCATCTATGCTATAATCATCATCGGCAGTGTCTTCGTCAAAAGTAAATCCATACTGGAATCCACTACATCCGCCACCTTGCACAAATATACGCAGTTTAAGTTTTGGATTATCTTCTTCTGCAATAAGTTCTTTTAGTTTGTCAGTAGCACTTTGTTCAACTGTTAATATTTCCATAATGTTCTTCCTTTATAGGGTTGCATTTTTCACAGTAACATTCTGTGCAGTAGTCGCAGTCTTCATCTACACAACTATGTCCACAGTGTGCGGCATGCAAGCATGCCCTGCATATTCCTTTAGTATTCATAAATTCTCCAATACAAAAATACCATTGTCCATTAGATAGACATTACTAATCATCAGAACCACGTAAGACTATAACTCCACATGCTAATCTATCACCAGCATTCCCAGTCTTCAATGATTCTTCGTCTCCGCCTTTTCCAAGGTCATCTTCTTTGCTATGTATTACTATTGCTCTACCTACAACACTACGATCTCCTGTTAGATCCACTCGGGGTGCCTTTATCATAAAGTTAGCAACACCTTTGTCATTAGCAATAACATTACCTAGATCGCCTACATGTCCTTTGCTGATGTCACCGTGGTCTATACCGTCTGGATTGTAATGAGCTCCAGCACTTTCGCATCCGTTGCTTAGATCACCATACTCGTGTATGTGAAACCCGTGCTCTCCGGGTTCAAGGCCCGTTATTTGTCCTCGGATAAGTGTACCTTTGTCGGTCTTACCAACTAAAAGGATAGTGCCTTTAACTTTATCGCTATGCTCTAGTTCACAAACTGCTTGTGTAAAGTCTTCAGATTCTGAAATGGTATTGACTGATTCACATTGGCAGGTTGCCGCTTTGGTTCGAGGACAACTAGCATCCTCCATTGTATTTAAATTTTTACGAATAAGTTCTGTAGTAAGCATACTACTATTTAGTACGATACACTATGCGCCCACGTTCTAAGTCATATGGACTGACTTCGACATCAACCTTGTCACCAAGTGCTACTCTAATATTAAAACGTCTAAGTTTGCCAGCAAGTGTGGCTATAATTTCGTGATCGTTTTCTAACTTAACACGAAAATTTGCGTTTGGTAGAAGGTCTGTTATCTCACCTTCGAATGTTAGTAGTTCTTCCTTTGCCAATCTATCTCCTCATTTTACTTATGGCTATTGCTTCTTCGTCACTGAACACAGGAACAGCATTTGATTTGTGCATTGTACCAATGCCTTTTATCTTATTACCTGTATAAACTTGGTCTGGCTTGCGTACTGCTGTACCTATACCCGAGCTGTGACTTGGAATATGTGGTGTCTCTCTACGATAAACCTTGGGCTCAACGTAAACACTTTTTTCCAAACGCTTAGGTACATGTTTAGCAGATTTCGGCACGTTATGCTTGTCCAGCAACTGCTTCCAATTTTCTGAATTTTTTCTTGCTTGCTGTGCGGCCTCTGCTGTGCGGTACTTGTGTTTACGCTTGCTTTTGCCTGTGGTGCTTAGCCACGGGCCTTCTAAGTGCATGGTCATTGTGTAGGCTCACTCAGTTTGGAATCGGCATCTACTAAAACAAAAGTTTCAGTGGGGTATTCCTTGCGAATACTATCAATGGCTTCATCTTCAGTTGGTCCTTGTCCAAGGAAACTGTTGTTGCGATCGTACAATAACACAAGTTCTTTGTCCTGATCGAACTGTATTATTTCTGTTTTAACTATCATTACCTTTTCTTCTAGCGCATTAACACCAGAACGTGCTTGTTCAATGCCAGCAACATACGCTGATAGCTTTTGCTTTAGCACATAACTGGCAAATAGATTCCAGATTAGATAACCAAGCATGATAAAAAATATAAGGTCTAAGAATGTCATAGTTTTATTGTTTGTGTTTATAATATACGTATATTATAGACTCTTTTGGTGTCAAGGTCAACCTATTCTTCAAGGCTCAATATCCAGTCAATTGCTTGGTTTGCCTGCTGTTGGTCTATAGCATTTGGTGGCATAGGAATCTGACCCCACACACCCATACTACCTTTGAGAATCTTTTCAACCAAATACTCTCTGTCTGCTTCTGTGTATTTTGCGGCTATGTCTTTGAATGCTGGACCTACCATTTTAACATTTACATTGTGGCATGCTACACAGTAGTTGTTCTTAATTACCAGCTCACCTGCTGGCTTTACGTTAGCACCCGATCCTGGTGCGGCTGTTCCTGTTACTCCTGCATGTGCAGGAATGGTTGCAATGATCAACCAAATCAATAAACATAGTGCTATTAAACTACCCACTGCTCCTACTAGTCGTTCTTTCCAGTTCACTGTTGCGTCTCCTATAAAACTACTTAGCTGACATTGCATCATATATTTCTCTATGTGATTGTTTAAAGTTAGTGCCTCTACGTAAATCGTAAAGGTCCATTAAATCTATAAATGCTTTCCCGGATGTGCTAGTTGCACTAACTACTCGTTCCACAATACTTTTTACTTCATTATGCCGGGTATCTTTTAACTTATTATACACTAATTCTTTGGCAGTGGCTGTCATATAATCGACACACAATTCGGTAGGGTCATCAACATAGTTCCAACCAAAGCCAACACCTTTGCTGTTTATAAAATTAACAAGCTCGTCTACATACAAGACATTTTGAATACTTACTGTTGCAGTTACATGAACTGTTATGTCGGGAACAGTCAACCATCGATCGAAGATTTCTTCAACTTCTGCCCACGAACCTCCACGCTCATCTTCAAATCTCTTACCAATAGCATCTACGCTTATTACTATTACACAACTTTTAAATTTTGTAATTAAACTTACCAGACGATCAGACCAAGAGCTACCGTTAGTATTAATAGATAGACTAATATGTTTGTTGTGTCCTCGGCCGATTATGTGTTCGAGCAACTCTGGTAAGTTTTTCATTAAAAAAGGTTCTCCACCCAATATTTGAAGATGTGTTATGGCGTGTAAACTTTTTTCTAAAATCCTTTTGTAATACCCTACATCAATTAATGTGTTGTTTTTGAGATCCAGAGTTAACTGTTCTTTTGTTTGTGTATCGTGTGTATTTTTTATTTTTTCTAATGCAATCGCTGAACTAAAGTTACTATCGCATATTCTACATTTAAAATTACAAGTAATACTAGGTACTATCTGTAATTTTTGAATACTTACTTTATCTGTTGATACTTCTTTTAAGTGGTGTAATAAATGTTTTCTTTCGCTCGTGCAACCTGCGTCTTCTGCATTCCAGCATTCAGAACATTCTGGTGGTTTGATGTTGTTGCTAAACGAGTCTCTGAGATCTGACCACGCCTTGCTACGGACGGCAGTATTTAGATCATTCTTTGTTAGATCACATTGTGGGTCATGGTCAAATGCTGTCATTTTTATTTTACAACACGGGTACGCTGTCTTTTTTATGTCAACGTAACCTCCTGCAAAGGGTGCAGGGCAGAAGAACTCTTTTTTGGGTTCTGCCATTAATTTATGACCAAGTTAATAAGAAAAGCGTTTTGTCCTTGTCCCACTTGAATGCTACTCCTATTTGATAAGTTGCAGGGCAATCATCATATGCCCATAGTTGATATCTAGACCCAACACACTGTTGCAACCAGTCCTCAATTCGTTCAATCCCCCACACCCAATCCACTTGTGGGTTGTCGGGCTTTCCAGGCCATGGCACTGTTGCATGGAACCGGAAGGGATGATAATGATCGACCAGCATATAAATACTTATAACAATTAAAGGAAATGTCGATCATGGTTTTTAAAGTAAAAGGCAAGGTAATAACTCCAGCGGAAATGCAAGCCAAAAAAGAAGCAAAAGAAAAACAAAAGGCAAAAGCAATACCACTAGAGTCAACTGAAATAACTGATGTGTACAAGTCAGCTAAAGCAAAAAAAGCCAAATCAACCACTAAGAAGAAGACTTCTCTTTAGCCGCTACTCTTTGACGTAGCTCACTTGAACTGAATCTGTGTTCACGCTTGTTAAAGTATAACTCTATACCACGTTGCTTGCAGATATCTTTGCCTGTGAAGTCTTTGGTAGCATACTCATCACCTAGTATACGCACATCAATATTGTACATGCTGAGTATATCTTCTAAGTCACGTTCGTAAGCATACGGAACTATTTCATCTACACAAGATAATGCTTTGAGCTGTGTATATCGTTCCACCACAGACTGTATAGGTGAGTTCTTTTCTGGACGATCCAGGGTAGGGTCAACCTGTAATCCACATATCAAATAGTCACATTGACTTCGTGCATCTTCTAACATGGTCACATGCCCTGAATGCAAGAGGTCGAAGGTACTGCAGGTGAATCCTACTTTCATGTTTGTTCCTCTTGTTGTTTAAATTTTTCAAATACAAAGTCTGCATATTGTTTCCTATATGTAGATTACGTGCCGACTCATCTAAAGTGTAATAGTAATTGATATCTTCTGGATTGGTTTCACCGATATAGAGAGTTCTCATTTAAGGTCGTTTGTCAATAATTTTGTCTATTAATCCGTATTCCAATGATTCTTCTGAACTCAGGAAAGTGTCACGATCCATATCAATTTCAAAGTCATCATATGTCTTGCCTGCTGTGTTGTGTTTAACATATAACTCTGTGAGTATTTCTTTCATCTTGGTAATTTCTTTGTACTGTATTTCGATATCACTCTGCATACCACGTGCACCACCGCTGGGCTGATGAATCATGTGTCTAGCATAGGGCAACATGTGACGCTTGCCTGGCGCTCCTGCTTGTGCTAGGAATGACCCCATTGAACATGCTTGTCCAATCACATAGGTTGCTACATCACATTTGATAAACTGCATGGTATCGTATATAGCCATGCCTGCTGTAATAACACCACCTGGACTGTTAACAAATAAATTAATATCCTTGTCTGGGTCTTCTGATTCTAGGAACAGCAGTTGGCTAACAATTAAATTACTCATGTTATCTTCTACAGGACCATTCAGCATAATAATACGCTCTTTGAGTAATCTACTGTAGATATCATAAGCACGTTCGCCTTTTGACGTTGTTTCAATTACCATTGGTACTAGTGACATACTGTTCCTTTATTATTTAGATTACCCAATTATATATTCCTCTCATTGCAAGTAACAAATACATTACTTCCATTAATGCTCTAGGAGTATCACTATCCTTAAAACCAAAGTAAACCCACATTGCAGAACTAACTGTACCAACTGCCCAGCCCATCCATTGCACATCAGGATTACCTCCGCTTAAAAGGAAAGCACTAACCATTGCTAGTATAAAGCCGAACCAACGCAATCCATTTTTCATTAGTGTTTCCTTATACTTGGCATCCGGTAGGGGAGTCGAACCCCTCTTGCGGGAATGAAAATCCCGAGTCCTAACCGATAGACGAACCGGACAAGGTTGGTGCTGGAGGAGAGACTCGAACTCCCGACATCCTGCTTACAAAGCAGGCGCTACTACCAACTGAGCTACACCAGCATGCGTTTATTTACTTCTCTTTGTCAACTCGTTAACAATTTTGTTCTTGTGTCTTGGTCTACAAGTTTTCAACATTTCTTCTAGTGCTGATGTGCTTAATGGACCAAGTCTGATTTTACCTGATTCGTAATGTAATGGACTGCGTTTTTTTCTAACTGTCATACTTTCCTCTTTGTTGTGGAGCGGATAGTGAGAATCGAACTCACATTATAGCGTTGGCAACGCCATGTAATAACCATTATACGATATCCGCATATACTTCTTTATTGCTGGCGGAACGGACGAGACTCGAACTCGCGACCCCATGCGTGACAGGCATGTATTCTAACCAACTGAACTACCGCTCCAACTTGGCGGAGAGTGAGAGATTCGAACTCTCGATACAGGTTATCCCCGTATGTCTTCTTAGCAGGAAGATGGTTTTAGCCACTCACCCAACTCTCCTAATTTGTTAAGTTCTAGTATACGTGTATTTGCGTTTGGTGTCAAGATATTTTTGATGTACATCATCCCAATCTTCATCAATTCCGGTTGCATAATCTATATTGTTTGGTAGTACGTCATGTGTTTGTCCGTAATCACCACCCACGTAGTCTGCGTCCAGTTTACATGGAAAAGTCATTAAATCGTGTTCATTAATAAATTTAGCCAATCGTTTGCTTAAAATGTACACGTGAGATTCCATGTGTAGCAGTTTGTCAAACCCATATTGTGTGGTATATTGTTTGGCAATTTGGGTAGATCTAATCAGGTGAGCATCAGTATCCAAAGTATCCTCATAACGGTATATCACAATGTTTTTGTTATACCAAGGACGATCAAGATTGTATATTACTCTGTTATCGCTCCATCCGGGAAGCTCGGGACTGCCGTTATCCACTATCAACAGTTGGTCAAAGTGTAGACCTTTTTGTTTGTTATAGTTGTACCATCTACGCCAACGCTTTTCCCAATTAAGATCTAAAGTACTATAACCTGTGCAGTATAGTAGTGTTTTACTCATAGTTATACCAATATGGTTCCAACTTGGCCCACCATTCCGGAAAAGCATCTTTAAAACTTTGTCCACGTATTGCATCCAACTTGTCTGTGTGCGCACAGAATTCAGGCCATAGTTTATCGCACCCCGGAACTATCTGATCTAGGATACTTCTTACTTCTGGATCTTTGATTCCTTGCTTTAGTTCTTCTTTAACTGGATTTGGTAAGTGCCTAAAATCATAGATCTCAGGAGTGTACACATTATTGAATATTAACTTTTCTATCCCGGTAATTTGTTTTAGTCGTTGCGCATGATAATCTATATTGTGCATATTCAATGATGTTAGCGTATAAGTTATACACGGAGACACATTATCGTAATTTGCAAAATAATCATTTACCTTTTTGCCATTTTTAAACAAGGTATCTGCATCTGCTAAGTGCCTGACATATTCCATTTCTGTAGCATCCGATGAGTCTAGGCTTACATTTAAATCAACTTCTTTATAGTGTTTTAGGATATCTAAATATTTCTCGTTCCATATCATTAGGTTGGTTGTTAAACCAATGTATATATTTTTAGCGGCTCCCACTTTAACACCGTGCTCTAACCAATCCCAGGTTTGCGGATTCATAAATGGCTCCCCGCCATAGATGTAAATCACACGTAACTCAGGTATCCATTCATTAAGAGTGTCCCAAAATTCAGTGTTTTGTTTTCCAAAACTGTTGCGAATTATTTCAAATGTTTTTGTGTATTCGCTGTACTCAATATCAGGTTCTTCTAACTTGTATGCATCTTCATACCATCTGGTGCTAGTAGCAGGGTTGCACATACGGCATGCCATGTTGCATACATTTCCTGGTTTCAATATTATAGATCTGGGTTGATTTTTTAAAGGTTGTATTCCTTGTAGTGCTGTATTAAACTGCTGTCTGACAGATACACGCCCAGCATCTTCAGCTTGCCAGCAAGGACTGCATCCAGGGTGTTTAATTCCCTTGTCTAATGCTATCTTAATCATTTTCCTTGTGTAACTGTTCCACGCTGTCTTTGGTGGAGACGTAGGAACTCTCATAACATCATGTTGATTGTCTTTCCAACTCTCTGTGTTGACATTGCAACTACAGTAGTCAGTTTCGTTTTGTATTGCCATATTCATATGGGACAACGAGCAGTGCAAATTTGATTTTTTCATATAATCTTATTTTAATGTCTAATAGACTAGCAGTCAATAAATATTAGGATGTCAAAGTATATACACTTTTCTACTGACCAGGGACCATTTGTATTTAAACTTTTAGACACCGACTTCGCAAATTTTTGGTTAGAACATTTCTCAAAGGTCAGCAAAAAATACCAGTTTAATCCAAATAAAAGACACTGGCCATACGTAATACCAAAAGACGATTCTACAGAAACTGTAATAGCTGTCTCTTATACACATCTCCGAGCCCACGAGACCGAGGCTGATCT
>OJCR01000723.1_pt1 | contig 14099 bp, 10 predicted proteins | sample 1591611 | NCBI WGS metagenome assembly OJCR01 (sample SAMN05416815, study PRJEB24817) | seawater metagenome | isolation source: Sea water | place: Canada:Atlantic | collected 2013-07
CGAGATCAGCCTCGGTCTCGTGGGCTCGGAGATGTGTATAAGAGACAGGTACCTGTTTGCGATCTAGACCGTGTTGGATTCTAGGAGCATTGATCCACGGCAATTGCTGGGATAGCCGCGGCTACCTATAAAAAAGCCAGCCCCGCTAATGCGAGACTGGCTTTGAATTTTCATTAGATTTCGAATGAGCTAGCTCATTCGCTGGTTGGAATCAGAGGTCCGTCGCCAGAGCCTAAGCCACCTTTCAGGTCACCATCGACGCTTGGCAAGCTACCACCCGCTTCTGCGGCTTCTGCTTCTGCGGCAGCACGTTCCTGCTCCTCACCCCAGTCAACTCTCTTCAGCGACAGTCCGATTTTACGTTCGTCGGTGTCAACGCGAAGAACTTTCACTTCCAGTTCCTGGCCAACTTTGACGACTTCTTCGGGGTCTTCGACCTTGTGCTCGGCCAGTTCGCTGATGTGCAGCAAGCCTTCCAGGCCGTCTTCCAGTCCGATAAACACACCAAAGTTGGTGATCTTGGTGACGGAACCTTTGACGAGTTGCCCAGGCTGATACTTGTCAGGAATGTCACCATCCCACGGATCGTTATCGAGTTGCTTGAGACCCAATGCGATGCGGCGTCGTGATTCATCGACGCTGAGCACGCGGCACTTGATTTCCTGACCTTTCTCTAGCAATTCGCTGGGGTGGCCAATCTTGCGTGTCCAAGACATGTCGCTGACGTGCAGCAAACCATCGATTCCTTCTTCCAATTCGATGAAAGCACCGTAATTGGTGAGGTTTCGCACCTTTCCGTTGACATCCTGACCCTCTGGATAACGATCGATAACCTCGTCCCATGGGTTCTTTTGGGTCTGTTTCATGCCCAGAGACAATTGCTGACCCTCGGGATCAACACCCAGAATCTTGACGTCGATCTCGTCACCAATATTGACCAGTTCGCTTGGGTGATTGACTCGCTTTGTCCAGCTCATCTCACTGATGTGAACCAAGCCTTCGATGCCTGGCTCAAGTTTGACGAACGCACCGTAGCTCATCACATTGACGACTTCGCCTTTGTGATCGGAGCTGACAGGGTACTTGGACTCGATATTTTCCCAAGGGTTGCGATCTTTCTGCTTCAAACCGAGCGCGATCTTCTGCTTTTCGCGGTCGATGTGAAGCACTTTGACTTCGATTTCCTGGTCGATTGAGACCATTTCGGTTGGGTGTCCGATTCGCTCCCATGCCATGTCGGTAATGTGCAGCAAGCCATCGATGCCGCCGAGGTCGACGAATGCACCAAAGTCGGCGATGTTTTTGACAATACCTTTGCGGATTTGACCGACTTCCAGTTCCTTCATCAGGTAAGCACGATCTTCTTCGCGCTGACGTTCGATGAGCGAACGACGACTGATGACGATGTTTCGACGGGTATCGTCGATTTTCAGCACTTCGGCTTGGATCACACGGCCAATGAAATCGCCGATGTCGCCTGGACGACGAATATCGACCTGACTTCCCGGCAGAAACACGTTGACGCCGATATCGACCAGCAAACCACCTTTGATTTTTCGGATGACCGTACCGGTGACCACTTGGCCCTCGCTGATCTCTCCGATGATTTTTTCCCACTCGATGATCTTTTCGGCTTTGCTTTTGCTCAGCGAGATCATTCCGTAGGGGTCATCCGCGGCCCCAAGCTCGTCCTCCATCTCTTCGATCAGGACTTTAACCGTCGTGCCGACGGTCGGTTGTTCTTCTTCAGGACCCCATTCGTTGAGGCTGACGGTACCTTCACTTTTGAAACCAACGTCGATCAAAGCCCATTCATCGTTGACTTCGACAATCCGACCATCGACGATTTCGCCTTGGGCGTAGTCTTGCTGATCCTGTTCCAGCCAGTCCAACAACCACTCGTCTGCTTCTTCTTCTGGGGCCAAAACTGCCAGTTCGTTGACGATGTCTTCGTCGTCTAGGCTGCGGATGAGGTTGCGATTAACCATGTATTTTTCCAGAGGTGAGCGGAGCTGACTGACGACCCAGTCGCTCGACGTCTCGGGGGTTAGTGTAGGAAACGGTCGTCTTCGCGCAACCCAATGCTGCGCGCGTAGCTCGGTAACGTATCAAAGGCCAAAAATCGTCACAACAGCTAAGTCACTAGTTTGCTGGCATTTATTGGCCTTGGCTGCTTCAGTTCCTGCTGCCCATGGCCGGAATTTCGCCATTTCGAATAGGCTAATGGAGACTTCATTGGCGGGCTAAGGTCCCTGCCTCAAGCCAGAGATTACGTACTCTGGTGGCCGAAATAAGTGTTCTGGTCGAAGCTGCAATCGTGGTGAAGCAGGGGAGCAGCCTTCTGGGCTTCGTTAGAAATCATCCTATCTGTTACTCACCGCAGGCTTGGCTATTTAGAGCTTATCGATCCAGAGCAGCATGTCATTGCGGAAAACTGGTTCGGAAATGGGATTTCGAGATCCTAAATCGACTCAATGGTCGTTGGCTGGTGGGAACTATGAAACAACGTTTGGATGAAACAACGTTTGGATGAAACAACGTTTGGTACGTTGACAGGAGCCACAGTGGCCAAGGAAACAGCTGGATTAGTCCGGTTGTTGGCGTGATTTTACGATGCACGGCGGAGTCTCAAAGCATCTGCAAACTCTCTGTTTGTCCCCCGGGGTGCAGATGGGGCGCGGAAACGTCACAATCACAGGACGTTTCCCCGACCTTTCCGCTCTCTTCTCAGCAAGTCATGTCCGGATCAACTTCTCTGCGAATTGCACTCGGTGGTGATCACGCAGGATTCCCACTCAAACTGGCTGTTGCCGAGCGGCTCAATGGATTGGCAGCCTTGCTGACTGATTGTGGTACGAACAGTAGTGACAGCTGTGACTATCCCGACTTTGCCGTCGCGGTTGCCAGAGAAATTATCGAGGGACGGGCAGATCGTGGAATTGTGGTTTGTGGCAGCGGCGTGGGGGTCAGTGTGGCCGCGAACAAGATTCCTGGCATTCGTGCTGCAGTTTGTCACGATACCTATTCGGCCCATCAGGGTGTTGAACACGATGACATGAATGTCCTGTGCATCGGGGGACGGATCATTGGCTCGGAACTGGCATTCGAAATTATCGACTCGTTCCTGAGAGCTCGCTATGTGCCACAGGATCGCCATGCAAGGCGACTCGCTAAGGTTTTGCAGATCGAGCAAAATGGACTTGGTACGCTCGATTGAATAACCGGATCGATTCAGCGTTGAGCTGTTCCATTTTCAGCAGCACACTGAAATCCAAGGCACTCAGTGATGCTAAGTACCTTTCTTCCCGACCATCAAAGGTATTTTAGAAAAGCTCGGGTGCTTCAATCTTGATTCGCTGCGTCTGCTGAGACAGTGCGGCATTCATGATTTCAATAGCAGCCCGAGATTCGAGTGTTACTCCGGCTCGAACACCAACGCATGGATCGTGGCGACCCTTGGCCAGTTCAAACTCAATCTCGCTGAGGTTTTTTTGAACAGATTGTTGTGGTGAGTTGATGGTAGAAGTTGGTTTGAACGCCACACGGCACACGACCGGCATTCCCGTAGTGATTCCTCCCAGCAGTCCTCCATGGGAGTTGCTTGTATACCCATGACCACGTATCGGGTCATTGTTTTCGCTTCCCAATCGCTCAATCACTTTGGATCCAGCACCAATTTCGCAAGCTTGAACGGCGTTCAATCCTCCCAGTGTGCCCATCAGTCTGGATTTCAGGCTTTGGTACAACGGGTCGCCCAGAAGAGGAGGCACGTTGAGTGCAACGACTTCAACGGCAGCTCCGAGAGAATCCCCTGCTTTTCGGGTTGTTTTAATCAGTTCGCCAGCTGCCGCTGCGAAATCTGCATCGAGTGAGTGGATCTCAGAAGCCTCCATTCGTTGGATTGCTTCCTGAATTGTCTCGGGGGCAATGGTGGCTGAACCCGCTTGAGCAATCACTTTCTCGAAGTGCTCTGCCAGAGAGTTTGATGAACGCAGTGATCCTACCTGCGAGATGGAAGAGAGAATGATCGTTCCAAACTGCTCTTCAAGAAACATTCTTGCGATCGAACCACCAATGACATCGCTGATTGTCGAGCGGTAACTTGATCGGCCTCCACCTCTCACATCGACAAACCCTGATGATTTGTGGAACTTCACCAAATCAGTGTGCCCTGGTCTGACCTCGCCTGTTTGACCGCTGAATTGGGTGTAGTCACCCGATTTCTTCGATGTGGATAAGACAATTGCCGAAATTGGCTCGCCCGTTGTGAAACCGTCTTCGTAACCTTCGGTCTCGTAGGTGTGGTTTTCGACTTCGACGGATAGTTTTGATCCAGCGAGTAGCTGCTCGTGATCTTCACGGTAGAGACCGGAAAGAAAGATAACCTTGTCTTTTTCATTCCTCGGGGTGCCGTGTCGATTTCCGCCCGGGCGGCGACGGTCCAAATAACGTTGAACATCGATTCGGCGAATCAGCTGACCAGCAGGGCACCCGAAAACGATGGTCGTTACCGCTGGGCCGTGTGATTCGCCAGCACCAGCCACGCTGTAGATGGGGCCGCCCAGAATTTCCATTAATCAGATATCCCATAGTGGATTTAAGTAAACTCAGCGACCAGCATAACGTGGAACGTTTTTTTGATGTAGATGCTCTGCTGTGACTGGACGGCGTGGGCAGAGTTCCTCTTCACCATGTGTCCGGTGCAGGAAGTTGGTCAGTTCTCTTCAAAAGCTGTTTCGCGATCCATATTGTGAAGTTCGTTAGATTAGACGCTGTGGGCGATCTTCCAGCCGGGTTTACGGGCGGAATACGCTCAATTCGGGGTAAAGGGTACCTTAGTGAGGCCTAGGGATCGGGTAAAACTACGGTTGAAGTTCCGTTCTTAGTGATCTGACTGCACGACTTTGTGCCAACCACCTGTTTGAATTTGTTGCCGTATTTCTGGTAACACAAAGTGTTGGGAGTTAGTCACTGCGGGATGCCTGTTTCCTCCATTTTCATGTTTTGAATCGTGCCATGCACAAGCTCAATTTCTTATCGGTCTCGGGGATTATTGCTCTGGCATCTCTGGTGGCGTACAGTTCAGGTGGTCTAGCTGCAGAGGAACCTCAAATCCTGCAGGTCAGCGGCGAGGAGGCTATCGCACCTGATTATTCACATCAGCGAGCTGTGGACTTTCTAGATCGCACTTCAATGGCGTGGACAAAGAAATACAAGTGCTTCACTTGCCACACCAATTTTGCTCACCTCATTGCGGTTTCAGAGCTTAAGGAACGACCAGAGTACTTTCAGGAAGTTCGAAGTGAACTAGATACTCTCGTTCATAAACGCTGGCCAGAGAAAGGCCCGAGATGGGATTCCGAAGTGGTGATGGCGGCCATGACCCTGACCGTCGTCGACAAAAATCTTGGTAAGCCTTTAAGCCAAAGTGCCAAGATTGCATTGGATAAAATGTGGCAGGTGCAGCAAACCGATGGAGGATTTGATTGGTTGAAATGTGACTGGCCACCCATGGAATCTGATGATCAGTACGGCGCCGTCGTAGCTGCGGTCGCTGTGAGTGCTGCCCCTCGAACATACCTGCGACAGAAGCAAGTTCAGGCTGGCATTAAACGGTTAGAGGCCTATCTGAATCAAAGCAAAAAACAGGAACTGCGATTGCATCATCGTGCGATCCTATTGTGGGCTCAGTCACTCAAGGCAGGTTGGCTGACGCAAAAAGAAATCGATTCAACCATTGGCGAATTGACTGCACTGCAGAGACCCGATGGTGGTTGGAATACTCCCTCACTCGGTAAGTGGGACAGGGAGGATGGGGGTGTCCCCGACGTGACGACCAGCGATGGCTACGGAACGGGCTTTGCCGTCTTGATGCTCATCAAAGCAGGCATGGATCGAGATGATGTGGTGATCCAAAACGGGCTTTCCTGGCTTAAAAAGAACCAGAGGAAAAGTGGGCGTTGGTACACACGATCGGTCAGTCGAGATAGTCGCCACTTTCTGACACACGCAGGAACTGCGATGGCCATCATGGCAATACAGGCATCTGCCGAGCATGAAGAAGGCTGAGTCTTTCAGGTCTTATCCTTGTTCTGCAGTTTGTCGTCTCGATCAACCTTGTCCACGAGTTGTGCCGCTGCTCACTCTGTCGGTAAATCGATGCCGATATGCTCAAGATGATTCATCACCAATCCGGCCACCTGATGATTGAGCGCACTGTCAGAGCTCCATGTCAGTGGCACGTCTCGTTCGGACGATTTGACGACGCAGCTTGTGATGTTGTTTGGAATCAATGGAGTTGTTGCTTGTATGTTTGCTGCTGGATTGCCGATTCCCACTTCCGTTATCGAATGATTGGAAATCGTAATCGTTTTGTGAATTAACAACGCACCAATCGATCCACTGATTTTTTCACGGTTCATTTTGATTTTTACTCTGCCCCGAACCAGAAAAATGAGAATGCTCAAAGGTACCAGTCCGACAACAAGCAATAAGAGTGGAATGAGGGCGAAGAGCAACATGCCAGGATCGGCGAAGAAAAGAATGCCGCATGTGGCCGTCAACGTAATGCCGAACCAGAAAGCACAGAAAACACTAAGAAACGCAGTGATGATATATGAGATTGGGTGAGTGATTTTGAATCGATAGCTAAATGCCAATGTCTCATTGTTGTTAAGGTCAATGCGAATTGAAGAGTCACGCGGTAGTTTGTTCGGCGATATTGAAGGTGGCCGATCTTGGATGACTATATTACGACCTTCGGGGTCCTCTGCCGTGTTTTGTGAACCTGTTTCCCAGTTCGTACTGGGTTCTGTGAGTGCGTTTTTAATGACATGCGTTTCGTTGCACTGCTCGCATGTAATGTTGCCGTGTCCCCGTGGGAGTTCAGCACTGCAGTTCGTGCACTGAAAGGACTGACCAGATAATTCATTTCCATAGCTGTTGCGGAGGAAGTGATTGATAGCTCCGGCGAGCCAGCTTTTTTCCTCGTAAGAAAGCCGTGTGGCAAATTCGGGCTCGCTTTCTAGCTCATCTGCGGATCGAATGCGAATGGCATAAACAAGCGATCCGTTTTGCCGATGAGACTCAACTAGTTTCGCCAATGAATTCTGGTCTAGTGATACCGTCTCAAATTTCTGACGTTTGAACCAGGTTCGCTGGAGGGCGAATTGGTCAGCTGTCACCGAGATTAAAATTTTGGTGAAGCGCATCCGCAGCCATCCGTACAGAATCCCAAAACCGACCGCATACGGAATTGAAAAAAGTAGCAGTAAAAATATTTTTGGAGGCGGTTTGCCCCCTTCCCATAGGTTGTCAGGGACCAGCAGGAAAACAATGCTCACCGGAACGACGATGGCTAGCCAGGCAAGTCCGAAGAGGCCAAGGAATCGGCATCTTGCTCCACCCGGAGGAATGTTGACGACCAGTTGCTCGTCAGAAGACTCGACTAGTTCAATGCCGACACCGCTAGCGGGTTGGTTGAGATTCATTGGGTGCGCCGTAGTGTCGGTTTTGGATGCTTAGACCGCTTGGTGTGTTTATTGTGCGGTCTCTGTTGCTCTTGTCGCATGGTCAATGAGTTTTCCGACATATTTTCCGAGGCGAGCGGGAGGCTTTTTAGTTTGTCGAGCCAGACCTTCAAGTTGTTCTTTATCCCCAGCACTCAACTCTGCGTTCATGTCAAGAATATTGAGTGCAGCGACAGCCGCGAAGTGATCGTGGCGGTTCACGTCAGCGAGTTTAATGAGCCGCTCGACGGCCTATTGTCGGGTAGAACGGCTTTCAGCGGAAAGCAGACCGTCACAGGCAGCGATTGCTACGCTGGGTGACACATCGTTGCTGGCGGCAATCAAAGCTTTGTTTCGATCGGAATCGTTTGCAGGCCGCGTTGACAGTCCGCGAACAGCCCAGAAACGTATCCCGCTATGTGGATCTGTCGAAAGTTTTACCAATTCTTGTGTCGAGTAACCGTTGCTTTGGGCCATTGAGCGAAAAGCAACGTCTGACAAACGAGCGAAAAGATTTTTGTGCGTTAAAGCGTATTCCCGGGGAGATTGTGAGCCTGCCAGACGGTGCATCTCGGCTTCGGGCAGTAAGCCCAGGTCAAGTGTTTCTCGCATCCAGGTTTGTAGTGTGCTCCGGAGTTCGGCTGTTTTTTCTTGGTGGGCAGGCGAGTTTGCCAGATTGTGTATTTCATCAGGATCTTCTTTCAGGTCAAACAGTTCCTCGACTGGTTTCTTTTGCCAGAATTTTGCCTGGTCGGCGTTCAGCTTTCCCGCTCGGTACATCTCGTTCCAAACCCTTGTTGTTGGCGTCTGGAACATGTAATCAACATGTTTCATGTATGGTCGATCAGGATAGAAATGACGCATGTAAATAAACCGACCATCAGTGCATGTACGCACCATATCGACACGCTCATCCATGCGTCCCCTGTAGCCGAACAGATGTTCTTTTTCCGGCCCATTGTATTTACCGGCAAAAGGAGTGCCTTGCATGTTTGGTGGTGGTTTCAATCCAGTCAAGCTGATTGCAGTTGGCCCCAAGTCCACGAACGATATGAGGCGATCCGTGAGTTTGCCACTTTCATAATCAGAGGGAGCCAAATGCCGGAATTCGCTGGGTACATGCAGTAACAGTGGGACGCGAAGGCCGGAATCGAACGGCCAACGTTTGCTCCGAGGCATTCCACTTCCGTGATCACCATAATAGAAGATGATGGTTGATTCGTTCAGACCATCGGCTTCCAGTTCAGCAAGTATTGCACCGACTTGCTGATCCATCTCGGTCATCTTGTCATAGTATTGGGCCCAGTCATGCCGGACCTCAGGAGTGTCGGGGTGGTATGCGGGGAGAGGTGCCTCCGCAGGATCATGCTTGAGTTGATGGGGCCTAGTTCGAATCTTACTTTCGTGACTGACGGTGAAATTGAAAATGGAGAAAAATGGAATGTTCTTTCCCGGTCGATTACGCCAATGTGCTTTTCTGCCGCTGTCATTCCACCCACCATCTTCTGTGGCAAAGTTGTAGTCCTTTTTTGAATTGTTGGTGCAGTAGTAGCCCGCTTTACGAAGGATGTCGGGATACGTGTTGAAATCTGCTGGTAATTTGACGCCGCTACGCATGTGATGTCCGCCAAGGCTAGTGGCGTGCATTCCAGAAATGATCGTTGTTCTCGCTGGTGCGCACACGGGAGCATTGGACCAACAACGATGGTAGCGAAGTGATCTTTCTGCAAGTGCATCGATGTTCGGAGTGTTGGCATACTTGTCGCCATAGCAACCTAGCTGGGGGCCGTTATCCTCGCTGGTAATCCAAAGGATGTTGGGCGTTGCTCCCGTCGCGGTCGCTGTTGCAACTAGGGTTGCGAAAATAAGATGAGTCAGTCGCGTGAACGTCATTGTGTGTATTCCAGATTAGAAATTAAGCGATAACGTCATGCACCACTCGACCGTGAACATCGGTCAACCGGTAATCACGTCCTGAGTAGCGGAATGTCAGGCGTTTGTGATCGATCCCCATTTGATGCAGAACCGTCGCGTGTAAGTCGTGCACGTGAACCCGCTTTTCGACAGCATGCATCCCAAAGTCGTCCGTTGCTCCGTGCATCAATCCTCCACGGATGCCGCCGCCAGCCATGAACATGGAAAAACCAGTGTGGTGGTGATCTCGGCCTGCTTTTTTCTTGTCTTTTGATTTGTCAACTTGTGCGTAGGGTGTGCGGCCAAATTCACCGCCCCAGATCACGAGTGTGTCTTCGAGCATTCCTCGATTCTTTAGATCATGCAATAGAGCTGCTGTTCCTTGGTCGGCATCCGCGCACAAGGTGCGGTGTGATTGATTGTTATTCTTGTGCGTGTCCCATGGCTGCTTTTGCCCTTTGCTGACGTAAAATACCTGCACGACACGCACTCCACGTTCCAGTAAACGTCGCCCAAGCAGACAACTTCGCCCGTACTCAGAGTCACCATAGGATAAACGCGTTCGTTTTGATTCCAATGATAGGTCAAACGCTTCGGATGCTTCACTTTGCATCTGAAATGCCAATTCCATCGAACGTATGTGCGTTTCCAGCATTGCTTCACCCGGGCGGGAGTTTCGATGCTGAGCATTCAGTGCTTGTACTAATTTCAATTGTTTTCTCTGTGCAGCACCGCTGAGATTTGGATGGCGGATGTTGTCAATTAATTTGTCGATCGCTGTGTGGTTTGTGTTGACTTCCACGCCTTGGTGTTGGCCGGGCAAAAAGGCACTGGACCACAGTTGGGGCCCGACGACAGGCAGTCCTGGGCAAAGCGCCACAAAGGCAGGGAGGTTCTCGTTCTCCGTACCCAATCCGTATGACAACCATGATCCCATGCTGGGGCGTGTTGGTTGCTGGTGTCCGGACTGCATTAGCAGCAGTCCCGGTTCATGGTTGGGAACATCTGTGTGCATCGAGCGAATGACACACAGGTCATCTGCATGCTTTGAGAGTTTTGGCAGGAGTTCGCTCATGACCACACCACTTTCACCATGAGCGCTGAATTTGAACGGTGAGGGCATGTAACCGGCAGCTCGATTCTTGCCTGTTATGTCTTCCGCTGGTGCTTCGCCTTCATGTTTCAACAGCATCGGCTTGGGGTCGAAGGTATCGACGTGGGAAGGCGCGCCATTCATAAACAGAAAAATGACGCGTTTTGCGTGAGCAGGATGGTGTACTACTCTCGCGGCACCTTCGCCATCGGGTTGTGTCGTGGTTCCACTGGCAGATTGCAAAGCACTGCAGAGGCCAACGGTCCCAAAGCCGGTTGCTGCCCGGCGGAGTACATTACGACGAGAGGGCTGCATTTGCATTTTAGTCCACCATGAACATTTCGTTGCTGATCAGCAAAGCCTGCGCGTATTGTGGCCACGCGGCTGCATTGTCATTTCTCCGACTGCTGACGTCTACGTTGGTGTGTTCCAGGAATTCTTTCGCAAGCGATATTTCAACTTCACTGGGGTCACGCGAAAATAATAGCTTGTAGGCACGCTCGATTTTCGAACGAGTGGAACCGCCATAGTTCTTGAGTCGTGTCGCCAGTGTATCTGCCTGGAATACCATGAACTCGCTGTTGAGCAGGAAAAGCTTTTGTAAAGGTGTCGTGGTTTCAAACCGCATGGCACTGTGAGCATTCGGATCGGGGAAATCAAATCGCGCGAGCATTGGGTTGAGGTTCATGCGACTGATGTGGCTGTACAGCGTTCGGCGACTTTCATTTGGTTTGTCAGGTTGCATGGAATTACCACCGATGGCCGAGTTGAGATGACCGCTCACCGATAGGATTGCATCACGATATGATTCAACGCTTAGACGCCGCCGCGGCATCCTGCCTAGTAACTGATTTTCTGGGTCGATGCTTAGCTTTTTCGACTCAGTGTTGCTGCTCTGCCCGTAGGTTGAAGAAAGTACGATTTCACGCTGAAGCCACTTCCATGACCAACCATGGTCCATGAAGCGGACAGCGAGGTCATCCAATAAATCAGGATGCGTCGGCTTCTCTCCCAAAGCTCCAAAGTTGCTGGGGGTACCTACTAATGGCTGACCCAGTAATTGTTCCCAAACCCTATTGACCAGTACGCGCGCCGTGAGTGGATTGGATCTTGCGGTGATGGCGTCTGCAAGATCGGCGCGGCCGCTTCCGTTGTTGAAAAAGAGTGGCTCTTCCGATAACGCAGTTAGAAATCGCCTCCGTACTAGCTTTCCGTTTTTACTGACATCACCGCGGATCATCACGTTGAGATCTTTGGGCTGTCCATCGCGGACCAGGTGATAGGCGTCTTGCGGTTTCTTGGCTTGCCCTTTGCCTTGCTTCTCTACCGTGTCATCCAACGGTCGGTTGAACATTTCAGTACTCGCAAATACACCAGCCAACGCGTAATAGTCTGTCGTTGGAATCGGATCATACTTGTGGTCATGGCAACGCGCGCAGGCGACGGTTAAACCCAGTAGTCCCCTTGAAACCGTATCCACACGATCCTCCCATTCGTCTGCCATGACTTCTGGCGTGTTGCGACGATAATACTTTGGGCCCAAGCCAAGGAATCCTAATGCGATGTGTTCCTGTTTATCTTCTGGAATGATCAGGTCCGCTGCCAATTGAAGTTTGATGAATCGGTCATACGGAAGATCGTTTGCAATGGCATTGATAACCCAGTCACGGTAGTGATACGCATTGGGATAAATAAGGGAGTCATTGCTACCCACCTTGTGCGCCTGATCTTCGGCATAGCGAGCTACGTCGAGCCAGATGCGTGACCATTTCTCGGCGTGTTTGGGTGATGCAAGAAACCTGTCCACCAGTCTTTGTTTGCTGCCATGGCGTGTGTCAGACAGATAGTTTTTAACTTCGACTGGAGCAGGAGGAAGACCTCGTAGATCAAATGAAAGCCGGCGGATAAATTTCTCGCGACTTGCTGAATTGTTGGGCCGCAAACCCGCCGTTTCCAGCTTTGCCAAAATGAATGGGTCGATCGCTGTCGCGGACCAGCCTGAATGCCTGGTCGCTGGCGCGGTGTGTCTCGTTGGGGATTGAAAAGCCCACTGGGATCTAATCCTGCCCCAGTCGACTGGCGTTGCTTTGACCTGGGCCGACGGGGAGTTGGTTCGAGGGTCAGTCGCGCCAGCCGCTATCCAAGTTTCAAAGTCACGGACAATGTTCTCGGCAAGCCTTCCCTCTGGTGGCATTTTCAGTTGCTCGTAGCGAAGCGCAGAGATCAAGGAACTGCTTTCAACATCGCCAGGTCGGATGATGGGTCCTGTCTCGCCACCCTTCAGCATGGCTGCTGGCTCGTCGAGCCGGAGCCCACCTTGAATGCTCTCAGGTTTTCCGCCGTGGCATTCGTAACAGTGTTTCACAAGTGCCGGGCGTATTCTTCTTTCAAAAAAATCATCTGATTCGTTGGCTGGTGCAGCCACGCAAAAAATCACGCCGTAAATAATGGATGACAGTTGGAGCAGTTCGCGAGAGAATACAATGATTGTTCTCAAGGCAGACGCTGTTGGGGCTGAGGTGGGTGAGTCACGTGGGGCCGTTGTGATGTCGGCGTTCGCCGGGCCTGTGCAGCCCGCGAGATGCTCTGGATTATACGGCAAAGCTGATGCTTGGCCAAATGAAAACGTCACTCCACCGTCGATCTAATTGTTGGCTTAGTGTAGGAATGTGGTTGTTCTGGTGAATTCTGTTGCGACTTCAGCCCATGGTGGGATCAAGTTCGGTGGAAATGAACATGCTTCCAATGACCCCCGATTCGTTGCCAAACTCGTGTCTCCTGTGTGGAGCTGGTCACGCTCTTGTTGTCACTTCCCACGCGTTGAGTCAGGCGAACATAGGCGATCACAGCTGCGTCGTCTCCCAGTATTCTCACGGAGGGGCTGCTCAGGGTTGTTGTTGCATTGGCATAGGGAGATCCCATTTGCATGTCGAAGTAGTGCTTGTGGAACGCCAGTCCCTTCACGAGATGACCGTTAGCTTCAGGCTCGTAGGCAGTCAGATCTTCCGCGCACAGTTTGGTGTAAATTTGCCAGTCGAAATGAACGATCGATTCGACCAGTTGGCGAGTGAGTTCAATGATTTCAGCTTCTTGATGTTGTGTGTCAGGCATGGTGAAACCCGTTCCTTATTTAAGATCCGTGCAGATAGCCTTGAGGCGAGAGACGCTTTAGTTTTCCTTGTTGTATCTGCCAGATTCCAGTTCGACCGACAATGTGGCCAATTTGTGTCAACGGTGCCCCAAGATCTTTGCCTGTCAAACTGTCGGCATCTTTCTGGCTCATCGTAATCAGCAGTTCAAAGTCTTCGCCGTCTGACCATGCATGTTGAAACGGTGTCCGTCCCGAAGATTCTGACAGCAATTGCGCATCTTCGTGGATAGGGATTTTTTCTGTATCAAGTTCGGCTCCCACACCACTGGCCGCACAAAGTCGGTCAAGGTCCAGAGAAAGTCCATCGCTGATGTCAATCGCCGATGTCACCTCGACGAATTGCCGAAGTCGATGTGCTAAATCAAGCCGAGGGACTGGACGTAAGCTGTCTCTTATACACATCTCCGAGCCCACGAGACCGAGGCTGATCTCG
>OJCR01000724.1_pt1 | contig 14078 bp, 17 predicted proteins | sample 1591611 | NCBI WGS metagenome assembly OJCR01 (sample SAMN05416815, study PRJEB24817) | seawater metagenome | isolation source: Sea water | place: Canada:Atlantic | collected 2013-07
GTGCAAGTCCGGCGTGGCCATTGCTCAGTATAAAAACTTCGTCGTCGTTACGATGATGATATATTTCTTCAATAATCGGCAATGCACTAAGCGTACTGCTCAGGTGACTAAGTTTTTCTTGATAGGTTACGTCTAAGAGTCTACGTTCTAGTTCGGTCATGCTTTGAATGCGTATAATTGGTCGTGTATGACTGGTTCTACTGTGTAGCCACAGTTTTCAAACACAGTCGTTAGTTGTTGTCTGTTCATTTCCAAGTTACCTGGCCATTGATGACTTTCATTATTGGTCTGATGTACTTCAATGAACCAGAAGTCAATCTTGTCTGCTACTGCTCCTACCGTTTCTTCTGTGAGCGCAATAGTCTCTGATCCTTCAATATCACACTTGACAAAGTCAACATGATCAATGTTTAGTTTTTCTAATAAACTTGCAACGGTAATGCCGGGCACAGTAATCTCGTCCCCCTTGTGGCTTACTAAACTGTTTGTTGTTGAATTTTCATTAATATAAAAACTCACGTCTTGGTCTTTATGGCTTATAGCATACTGGTGTGGTTCAATTTGTGAATGTTTTGCTGTGAGCTCTTTTGCAATAGTGTATGTACCGGGAACAGCTTCAACAGCTACAACACGTTTGCAACTATCTGCGGCATATAAACTAAACAGTCCTACGTTAGCACCTAAGTCCAACACAGTCATGTCCTCACCATCTGCAAAAATAGGATCGTACATGCGTTCTTCGTTGATCTGCCTAAGGATTGTACCTACATGATTTTCAGGCTCAGCAAAATGTGCTACTGCTTCCTTGGATTCTGCAACTACTTTTATTTGATTATTCTTACTTGTTATTAGTTGATGTTCTCTCATAATGTGCCTTGGTTAAAAAATATATTATACCTTCTTCTAATGAATAGTTACATTCAAAACCCAACTGCTTGGATTTGCTTGTGTCGCATACCCACAGTTTACTTTCGAATGCTTTTCTAATTTCAAATACTTCTGTTACTGGTGCTGTTTTCTTTGTTATTTTTTCGAATATTTGCAGTACTTCTTTGTTGCTTACCTGCACTCCGCTACCAAAGTTATAAATTTCACCTGGTGCAATGTTGTCCTGTGTTAGCATTTCTATACCACGACAAAAATCATGTATGTAGATAAAGTCATGATAGCCTTCGTACAGTGTCATAGGTTCGTTGTACTTGAATGCTCTCCACAAGTGTGGAAATAGTCTATGTGGTCTTTCTCCTGGACCATACACACTGTAAGGTCTTGCTATGTAAATTTTTAAATCGTGCGCTCTTGCCCAACCTTGGCACATGAGCGTAGCCGCGGCCTTTGTGCCTTGATAAAAGTCCACTGGCTTCGGCAGTGTGTCTTCTGCTGTTGCGTATTCTGTTGGGCCATATTCACTGCTACTGCCAATTTGTATCATACGACATTTAGTGTCTCTTACATATTCGAGTAACTTGTATGTGAGCAGTATGTTTGGTTCAAACATTTTATCAGCATCGTATATCTCTGCCGCACAGTTTATTATAACATCTGGCTGGAAACTTTGCAACTGTGCTGTGAGTTGTCGATGTGCTGTGACATCGTCAGTACGCACGTGTAGTGTAACCGCATGTCCTCTTGTACGAAAGTAATCGGCTAGATTGAGTCCTACGAACCCAGTTGCGCCTGTGATGTAAATCTTCATCTGATTATTTGTCTACCAACTCGCTCTGCTCTTTTGAGTCTTACATTTTTATAAGTGCCGGGCCAGTGTACTATCCAATCTCCTTGTTCCCAAGCGCCTGAGTTGCCCATAATGTCCTTGCTGGCATCACAGTAATCATAAATTTCTGGCTCGTAACTGTTCATGTACCTTTGCGGAACAATTTTAACAATGTCCTGGTATTCTTCGATGGTGTCAATAACGACTTGTTGTTCAGCCCACTCTACTAGGGTATAATCTGGTTCTTTGTCTATTATCATCTGTAACCAAGCTCTGCCTTGTTCTGAGTTACGTACTAAAAAGTTTCCAGTGTTTAGGTTTAACCTGTCGACCGGAACAACAACATGATAGTCATTGTCTGCCTTCTCATCAATTGGGATAGTGAGGTTAGTAATCATTGCATCGCACTCTGAAAACAATAACCAGTCAATGTCAGGATGCAGTTTAAAAAGTTCTAGTGTATAATGTATTTTGTTGAAGCCTGTGATCTTGCTGTACTTCATTTCGGTTAGTTCGAAAAACTTATAACCGTAGCGTTCACAGTATTCAATTTTGGGTTCATTTGTTAGTTCAGCGAGGTCGCGATAGTTGTCATCATATAGCGTCGCTACTGCATGTGGCATATAGTGTCCTTGAAAATCATTTGTAAGAATATTTATTATACTAAGTATTGCTATGAAAATATACGACAGTTTCACCTTTTTTAATGAGTTTGAGCTTCTTGAACATAGGCTACGTGAACTATATGATCATGTAGATTACTTTGTACTAGTAGAAGCCAATAGAACATTCCAAGATGAACCTAAGGAATTGTTGTATTACGAAAATAGAGAACGTTTTACACAATGGGCAGATAAAATCATCTACTATCCTGTTACTGACATGCCTAACGATACAGACACATGGGGCAGGGAAAGACATCAGCGTAACGCTATATTAAAAGGTGTAGAAGATGCAGATGCCAATGACATCGTTATTGTTAGCGACATAGATGAAATACCCAGAACTGAAACCATTGAGAAACTGAGAGCAAGCAGTGCCAGTATATGGCCATTTAGAATGCCCTTGTTTAATTTTAGGTTCAACTATATGCTTACTAATCAGGACAACTATGTTGTATGGAGCAGTGCATGTAGAAAGAAACTGCTGGACAATCCAGAAGACTTTAGGCGAGCAAGACATCAACTGCAGGGCTTTCCGTATAATCACAAAGACGAAAACGTGGAAATGATAGAACACGCTGGATGGCACTTTACATATTTTGGCAACGAGGATTTTGCCAAACAAAAAATTACCAGTTTTGCACACGACGAAACCAACGATCCGTGGATACTAAATCAATTGGATGTTGAAGAAAGCATACGCAAAGGGCATGGCATTGTACAAACAGATGAACGCTACAAGTTTACACCTGTTGCGCTAGATGATTACTTCCCAGAATACATACGCAACAGCACCAGTGTTATCACAGGTGATTACCCTTCTGCAAGAACATTCCTACCTCATTAACTGTAACACAACTGTAATATAAAATAACATAAAAATTTGTAAATACTTTGACTAGAGGAGATTAATTACAATGGATGCACTAACTGTGTGGACTCTGATAGGCTTTTTGTTAGCCGCTTACTCAGTGATCGCAAACGACTCAGTCCAAACACTGGGTACTTGGATAGCCAGTAATCAAGAAAGATTCAATTGGAAAACCATGTGGGCCGCCGCTAGTGCGGTTTTATTATGGGCATTGTGGTATGGATGGTATACCAACGGTGGCGATATATCATATGGAAGATTAAACAAAATACCTTGGCAAGAGATACAATGGTACCATGCAATGGCACCTGGGGTATTGCTGTTATTGACTAGGATTGGTGTGCCAGTATCAACCAGTTTCCTAGTATTAAGTGCGTTTGCAAGTACATTTGTGTTAGAGAAGATGTTGATGAAAAGCATCATGGGATATGCTGTAGCCGCAGTAGCCGCTTATGCAATATGGATTGTTGTTACTAAGTTACTAGACGAAACCAAACCAGTCAAAGACGAACACAAGGCACCTTGGCGTGTAGCACAGTGGATAGCAACAGGCTTTTTGTGGTGGACATGGTTAAGTCATGACATGGCAAACATTGCGGTGTTCCTTCCAAGACAAGTGCCAGTTGATTTGATGATAATGATCAGCGTGGTGTTTATCGTAGGACTGGGCTGGATGTTCCGGGAACGGGGAGGAAAAATACAGCAAATTGTACTAACAAAACACAACACAAGATATGTAAGGTCGGCTACACTAATCGACCTTTTTTATTGGATAGTACTTTGGTTCTTTAAGGAACTAAACGACATACCAATGAGTACTACTTGGGTGTTTGTTGGTTTACTGTGTGGACGTGAACTGGCAAGAGCAACTGTGATAGGCAACGGATCATTCAAGTGGGTATTTCCGCTAGTAGCAAAAGACTTTGTAAAGATGATGGTAGGCTTAGGTGCTAGTGTTGGTATAGTATTATTGATACACACAATCATAGTACCCAATGGGTTGTAGTAATTTAGCCAAAGATAGTTAAGTGTGTTGTTTATTGGCAACACACGTTGGTAAGTAAATGCCGTAGTTAGTAAGGAAGTGTTACACAGTGTGGCATTTCTACAACATAATAAAGGAAAACTTTAAACATGAATAAACTATTAATAACGTTGTTTGCAACAATGTTTCTAGTCGCTTGCGGCACAGAAGAAGCAGACGCAGACGACAACTGGAACACATCAGAACATAACTATAATGTCAACGGTGACAAGTGGGGTCTTGAGATTAGAGCAGTCGGCAACGATGATTACGATCACGTTGAAGGTAGTTTGAAACTTACAGACAGTCTTACAGCCGCAGTTCGTTATGCAGAAGATGGCGTAACCACAGAGATTCGTCCAAAGTTAACACACTCACTTATGAGCATTGGTCCAGTAGGATTAAAGCAAAGAATTGAGTATCGTTACTTTGAAGGCAACACTACAGATGATTTTTGGAGATATAGAATTATTGCAAAAATGGATGTAGGCCCAATTTGGCTAAAAGCAGAGCCACGCTGGACACTAGGTGGTGATCAAACAACTGATGCTAAGATTGATGACGTAAAGTGGCAAGCAGGTTACGACTGGACACTTAGTTCAGACGAGAACAGCAGTGCAGTATTAACACCATACGTTCAATACGTAACAGCAGGTGACGAAGGTGATTGGGCTAAGACTGAAATGATCCTAGGCACACGTTTGGGTATTAAATTCTAATTGACATTTAACAGTTAATTAAGTATAATAAAGGGGTAGTTGTTACTACCCTTTTATTTTGGAGTTTTTATGCACTTTCATTTACACGGATACGGTTATGTAGGCAGAGCTGTAGTAAACAAATTTGCCGAACGAGATAGTTTTACTATTTTTGATCCACTACACCCTGAACTAGAAACCTGCACAGACAAAGAACCAGATGGTGTTATTGTGTGCGTACCCACACCAGCAAACGGTGAGGGCAGTTGCAACTTCTCAATAGTCGCTAGTGCAGTTAGAAATTATGATAGACAAATACCCATACTGGTTAAAAGCACAATAGATCAAACTGGTTTGGATCAGCTGGTAGACTATAACATTACATTTAACCCAGAGTTCTTACGTGCGGAAACAGCAGACGCAGACTATGCTAGTCAATCACATATCTACATAGGTGGCGGCAGTGTTGACTTTTGGGAAGCAGTGTTCTTTAGGCACTTTCGCAAAGCATACATTGTTAAAAGTGATATACCCACACTGGTACTGACCAAGTACTTTAAAAATGCTTTCCTAGCAACCAAGGTTGCGTTCTTTAACCAGTTGTATGATATATGCCAAAAACAAGGTGTCAAGTTTGAAGATGTTAGAAAGTTTGTAACACAAGATGCAAGGATTGGCGACAGCCACAGTTGGGTCACAGAAGAACGTGGCTTTGGCGGAGCCTGCTTCCCTAAAGATACCCAAGCATTAATATACGAGCATCCAGACGCAACTATAGTAGCAGAAGCTGTGCGGTACAACAATACAATACGATAAATACTTTATTATGAGATACTACGAGATTATGAGACACTACGAGATTATAAGAGAATACAGCCGAGACAAAACAGTTGAAAACTGGGGGCAAAAGATGTGGGATCGCATCAGCAAAGATAGAGATGTGCCCAAAAACGATAGAGATGTCACTGATCCAGAAGAACAACAGAAAGTAATCGCACGTTACTTGGAAATCCTAGAACGTGCTGATCCTACTAAAAATAATCAGTATGTGCAGAACTTAATTAAGTTTTATATTGCAGGCTCGCGGTTGGAAGATTTACAAAGTACTGCTGTAGAATACCTGACTAAGTTTCAAAAACTAAAAGCACGTAAGATGATACCTAGCCCACATAATGATATTGGCCGTTACGCAGATTTTAGGGCATTTGCTACTGCAATAGATGAGTACCCTGATCCAGAATCAAAAGAAGAAATGCCCAAGGGCAATGCTAAAGAAGTATACAAAGACGCAAATGTTCGCATCATAGCACCCGAAGACGAACAAGCCGCTTGTTACTATGGACAAGGTACACGTTGGTGCACAGCAGCCACTAACGGCACAAATATGTTTACAGATTATCGCCAAACTGGTCCAATATACATATTAATACCTACAAAGCAACAGTACCCGGGTGAGAAATATCAGATTGCTCCACATTCTGATGAATATATGAATGAAAAAGACGGCCAAGTTGATATAATGGATCTTAAAGAAAGATTCGGCACTCCTGGGTTCATTGGATGGTTACACAAAAGCATTCCGGTGACTGTTCGAGGTTTTGTTAATCAGAGCGAAGATAATCGTGAAATTTTCCAGACTGCCTGGAGAAAAATATCCGACTATGCAGAAAAGCTCATTGATTATTATCTAGACACTAATGAAATCAATGAGGACGAAGCAGATCGTTTACGTAGATCTGTTATTGACACTAGTAATATAGAATTAGCAGATGCCCTCGATGAAGCAGAAGACGATGAAGACCGCCAATGGCCTCTTGATGAGGCTCCTCTAGCTTTCTTTAATTTTTATCACGGACAGGATGTTGATTGGGGCGAAAAGGAAATTTATAGTGAAATTGCGAGGCAAGCATCCAGTTTAGAATTTGACTACAACGAAGACACAGGTGAGATTGACATCAAATATCCTCCTAAAGACCAAAAAGCACAAAAAGTAGAACCTGTTGGTCAAGAAGACCGTCAAGAAGACCAACTTGACAAAGAAATTGATCAGTTAAACAAAAACGCTTTATCGTACCTGGCCCGCCAAAAGGTTGACAACGTGCCCTAAAGAGCCTATAATTAACATCTAATCAACTAAAAGAGGCACTATTATGTTTGAAAACATTGATGTACGTAAAGTAGCAAATGGTTATATTGTTTCAGTTACTACCGAAGACGGTGAAACACACGAATATGTTTTTGACACACCTCGTAAAGTTATGACCTGTGTGAAACGTTTTATAAATCCTAAGGTTTCAGCAAGCGACTAATACACACCGATAAATAGAGTTATTCAAAGAACACTGGAGTTATATGTCAAAGACAGTATTGATTACTGGCGGCGCCGGCTTTATTGCGCATCACGTAATAGATAAAATCCTTCGCGAAACAGATTGGAATATTGTAAGTCTTGATAGACTAGATATTTCAGGCAACCTAAACCGTTTATGGGATGTACTACAGGAGCATGATCCTAAAGAAGTAGCCCGTCGCATGAGAGTTATCTTTCATGATCTCAAAGCAGAAGTCAACAGTCAAATTGTACAGGACATTGGACACATAGATATTGTGCTACATCTTGCCGCGGGCAGTCATGTAGATCGCAGTATCACATACCCAATGGAGTTTGTACAGGACAACGTTGTGGGCACTGTAAACATGTTAGACTATGCAAGGAAACACTTGCCCGATCTTGAGCAGTTTGTTTACTTTAGCACAGATGAGATATACGGTATAGCACCTCCGGGTGTAGCATACAAAGAGTATGACAGGTACAACAGTACCAATCCGTATAGTGCATCAAAAGCAGCCGCTGAAGAGTTTTGTGTAGCCTATGAGAATACTTACAAGATGCCTATAACAGTTACACACACCATGAACGTGTTTGGTGAGAGACAGCATCCTGAGAAGTTTATTCCAATGACCATACAGAACGTGCGTGATGGCAACAAGGTTATTATTCACGCAGACCCAAGTCGTACAGTTGCTGGCTCAAGAATGTATATTCATGCTAAAGATGTTGCCGATGGATTGATGCATATTTTGAATCTTAAAGATTATGTACACACCGGCGACTATGGACATGCACACTGTCCCAAGTTCAACTTGGTAGGCACAGAAGAAGTTGACAACTTACAGTTAGCACAATGGATTGCTGAAGCAGTAGGTAAGCCACTGAACTACGAAATGACAGACTTTCACACAAGTCGTCCGGGACATGATATGCGTTATGCATTGGACGGTAGTTTGTTGGCATCATTGGGCTGGGAGCCAAAGATTAAACTAAGCGAACGTATAAAACAAGTGGTCCAGTGGACGCTAGAAAACAACAGATGGTTGCGTAAATGATAAAACATTGTTTCGTAGTAACAAGTGCAGTAAATTCAAAGTTTGGTGTATACAGTCCGGCGGCTAGGTTACAGCAAACGATCACCACACTCAGCACTATTAAGAGTTGGGTGCCGGATGCAAAGATCATAGTAATGGAGTGTACCGGAACACCACTAACAGATTCCCAGAGTGACCTGTTAGAAGAACGTTCAGACTTACTGATTGATTACAGTGAGGACGCCGAAGTCCAAGCGATTTATCAAGGTACTGATAACTGGGATATTGTAAAAAACAGTACTGAGATATTGTGTTTTGGTAAAACACTCCGCCTATGTTTAGAGGATGGCGACTTTGACGGATGTGATAGGATTCACAAAATGTCAGGTCGCTATATTCTAAATGCAAAGTTCAATGAGAGTTTGCCACTGTACGAAAAATATGCAGACAGGATTATCATTGGCGAAAAATACAAGAGTCAATTTCCGCCAGGAGTAACTGGAATTGATTTGCAGTACATGGCTAGGCTTTGGAGTTGGCCTGCTGACATTACAGAGCGTATTGTCAAGGTATACGAAGACAGTTTGAATTACATAGCACAAAGAGTAACAGATGGTGGGTATGCAGACATAGAGCATGTGTTGTACAAGTTCTTACCAGCTGACCTGGTCACCGAAATTCCCGTACTTGGCGTAGAAGGAAGTATAGCGCCAAACGGTCAACCTATACAAAACTAAAATGCAAAACTGTACACCACTAACTAAGTGCCTTGCATGTGGCAGTGACAACTTGGAGTTAACATTAGATCTGGGATTGCAGCCACTAGCAAACAATTTTTTAAAGCAACCTGGACAAAACGAACTATACCCACTGGCAGTTAACAGATGCACTGACTGCTACCATCTACAGTTAACAGATGTGGTTAATCCAGAAATCATATACAAAGACTACGCATACGTAAGCGGCACTAGCCAAACCTATGTAGAATACATGCGTTGGTTTTGTGCGTGGACTCAGGAGTATGTGGGCAAAGCCCGTGGTAATGTATTGGACATTGGATGCAATGACGGTACACAATTAAGCATGTACAGCGCAACAGGCTACAGAACATTTGGTGTGGACCCAGCAGAAAACTTATATGCAACCAACAGCAGTGTAGTAGACGATATGATTTGTGGTTTTTGGGATCAGCATGCAGTTGACCAGATTGGCAACAATAAATTTGATATTGTTGTAGCACAAAATGCATTTGCACATAACCCTAATCCTGACGAATATTTAAAGTTGCTCAAGCCATTGATTAAAGACACCGGCTATGTGTTTATACAGACAAGTCAAAGTGAAATGGTACAGAATGGCGAGTTTGACACAATCTATCACGAACATGTTAACTTTTACAACATCAACTCAATGCAAAAGTTGTGCGAACGTGCAGGTTTGTTTTTATGCGATGTTGTAAAAACACCAGTGCATGGCAACAGTTATGTATTTGTTGTTAGTGCTACCCAGTCCAGACCCCAGCACATACACAATCTTAAACAACTTGAAAAAGAACTGTACACACCCGACATATACTCAGTGTGGGCTACTCGTGCTAAACAGATTGCTCAACAATATGATAAAGCAATTACTGATTTACAAGATCAAGGTTACACTGCTATTGGATATGGTGCGGCTGCAAAAGGTAATACCTTTTTAAACTATGTCGAGACAACACTGGATGCAATCATTGACGACAATAAGCTTAAACAAAACACATACAGTCCAGGCAAAGACATTGGTGTAGTAAGCATGACCAGTCTATTAGAAAACATCACAGATAATCACAAGGTTGTGTTTGTACCGCTTGCATGGAACTTCTTTGACGAGATCAAAGCAAGAATACTAACAAAAAGAAACAATCCGAACGACAAGTTTGTTAGATATTTTCCCGAGGTGAAAGTTGTATAAGTTTCCATTGATTGAACTGGTAGACAGATATACAATAGCACAGGTCAAACACAAGCGGACTGATGGCGCAAATCAAAAAGAACTAGATTTCTATACAGCACAGTTGAAAGAATTTGACTTTGAAAAGATATCAGTCTGGCTAACTGCATTAGCAGATCTTCATGATTCTATTTGGAACTTGGAAGATGACTTTAAAAAATGCAAGTTGGATAATGTTGACCTTGCAGAAATTGGACGCAGGGCGTTGGAGATAAGAGATTTTAACAACCTAAGAATACAAATGAAGAATCATATGGCCAAGTTGCTGGATGATCCAGTAAGGGAAATAAAAAATGGCTAATTATAAATTTGTATATAATGCTCTAGAAGTAGATATTGAACTGCCTGTTGATAGTTATTTGATGTTACCATTTGACATGCTTGATATTAATGATCCTGCTGGTGTTATTTCGAGACTATCTGCTAGTATTAATAATGCGCCTGCAAGTCCGGCCGCTCCACTGATAATACTCAATGCCATGCACGGGACTGTAGACGAAAATGTTGGATGGATAGATCCGTTGAATTCATTCGCAGAGTGTATACCCAACAAAATTATAGTAATCAACGGAAGGTTAAACAATGTATCTCGCGATATTCCAGAACTGAAGTTTGGTCTATATAGAATCAACCAGTTTTCGCAGTTTGCAAATTTAATATATGACAAACAGTTTGCAGTATCAGGCAGAGACGCAACACAGGACATACACTATCCTAAAGATAAAAAACTTTATTGGGCCAACACCAAAGATATCTACTGGCGAAGGTACATGTTAGCAGGACTGCACAACAACGATGTTATCAAAGATAGTCTTGTAAACTATAAGTGCATAGTATCTGACTTACCCAGCGACATGAACTCGGGCCCTAAGGGCATGAGAACATCAAACCAATCCGTCAGACAGCATGTAATTAGTGAATGTGCTTCTGTACAGGACATTGTACCGTTGCCTTCGCTAGACGACACTATCGAAGTTGAACATACTGACTGTAAGTTTCATTTGAGAACGTTCGTTGGGTTGACTGTTGAAACATTTTATGAGTCCCCGGGCATATTTTTTAGCGAGAAAATCTTTAATAGCATTGCATATAAACAGATATTTTTTTATGTAGGAGGCCACGGAGCTCTTGAATGGTTGCGAAATCATCGAGGATATAATACATTTGATCATATTATTGATACCAGTTACGATAGCATTGAAGACAACTGGGAAAGATTAATTGCGGCCCGCAAAAGTCTGTTGAACTTTATTAATCAGCCTATAGAAAAAATTACTGAAATATACAATGACTGCAAACCACTGATAGAACAAAATTTTAAAATTTTTAGGGACGAAGGTTTCCCTAACGACCTCTACTACACAATAAAATATCATTTAGACAATGAAAAAACCGCTTGAATATCCCGAAACACGCATACTGGTAAGACGCAGAGCCGCACTAGGTGATGCCATCATGGCTACGGGCGTGATACGTGAATTACGTAAACGTTTCCCACGTTCAACTATTGACATGGCCACAGAGTTTTTGGATGTGTTTAATAACAATCCTCATGTAAATCATTTGTATCATACTAATGCAATGCCAGACCCAAGTACGTATGATATGTACATTGATTTGGATGATGCTTACGAACGTGCAAAAGACATGCATTATGTGGACTGTTATTTCTATCGTGCGTTCGGTGCAGACATTAGTATTATAGAAGACATGTCTCCGGAGTTGTATCCTACGCCAGATGACAGCAAAGCAGTAGAGCAGTTTGCGAAACACAATGAGTTAGACAAGTACATCTGTATACACATAAGACAGTGGTACTGGGCAATGAAGAACATGGCCTGGGACACTTGGTATGCGGTATTTGAAAAGTTATTCACTGAGCGTACAGACTTTAAGATTGTGTGCGTTGGTAGTGAGCAGGATGGCACGGTTGATCATCCGTTGTTTGTGGATGCAAGGAGCAAACTGAATCTACAGCAAACCAAACTGTTGATGGATGGAGCTGATTGTTTTGTAGGCATAGACAGTGGGCCATATCACATAGCGTCTGCAAGTAAAACCAAAATGGTCAGTCTGCACACACACTTGCTGCCGGAACGTGTAGCACCCAGGAACAAACTGGTTACTTGTATCAAGAGTGAAATTGATTGTGTAGGTTGTAATGAACTGCAACCCAAACCAGTAAGACAAATCAATTGCATACACGGACCAGAAGATTTCCGTTGTAGCCGTCTGTTTGATGCAGACAAAATAGCAAAAGCAGTATTGGATTATCTATGAGCAAAGTATATAAACATTCAGGAACATTTGGTGATTTGATCTACAGCTTATTTGCTGTGGAGCGCATGGGCGGAGGCACTATTGCTATTGCACTTAACAACATAGAAAAGTGTGTTAGTGAATATGGGTATAGACCAGATGAAGTGGATGAAGCACACCGAGGTCGTTTTACACAAGCAGATTACGACCTACTCGAACCACTGTTAAAGGTACAATCATACATTGACGATGTTGTAGTTTGGGACGGCACACACGATGTAGACCTAGATCGTTTTAGAGGCGTATTGTTCAGGGGGTTCGAAGGCAACTATGTTCAGGCCATGTGCATGACACACAAACTTGACTTTGTGATGTCAGACTATGATCGTACATGGTTAATGGCCGCATCCAACAAAGTAGCACCTATTGTGGTTAACCGTACACTACGTTATAGAGACATGGAACGTGGTGATGCCATGTGGCAAAAGATGTATCACGATGGTAAGATGGGAGAAAACGCTATCTTCTTGGGTACCCAAGGTGAACACGAAGATTTTGTTAACATGATTGGACCTATACAGCACTATGAAGTTAAAAACATGCTAGAGATGGCCGCTGTGATTGAAGGTGCTGATTTGTTTGTGGGCAATCAAAGTGTAGCCTACAGTTTAGCAATGGGACTAGGCAAAACAAGTGTATTAGAAACTATAAAAATTAAACCATTGCAAAACAACGAATGCTACTTTCCACGTAGCAACATAACATACTTTTAATATGACTAGACTAGAAGGCTTTATTGAAAAAGGTTGGGGACATGAACTTATATGGGCTACCAACGACAAGTACTGCGGTAAACTAATGAAATTTAATCAAGGAGCAAGGTTCAGCATGCACTTTCACAACGAAAAAGATGAAACATGGTATGTATGGGACGGTGAGTATACTGTAAAGTACATTGACACCAAAGACGCTTCGGAGAAAGAAATAAAACTAAAGCCTGGCGACACATGGCGCAACGTGCCTTTGCTCCCGCATCAAATCATCTGTGATGTTGCAGGTACCATAATAGAAGTCAGCACACCTGATTCCGTGGAAGACAACTACAGAATACGTCCTGGCGACAGTCAAAAATGATTTTTGTGTTTGACACCTACGAGCGAGGGGGTGTTTACTTACCAAACTTAGTTACAGATACTAGTATTAAATTTAGAAGTGAGCAATGGTGGAACCTTGCTATCACACCACCATACAGTTACGAATTTAGATTCCTGCGCTATCTTTGGAAACACAATATCAAGTATCGTGTTGAAAATGTGCGTAACGTAAACCAACAGTGTGTGTATCCTGTAAATCTAAATTATTTTGACCCAAGTATAGATTATATTGCACTAGTAAGTGACCGCGCTAAAGACTTGGCACGTCAAGGCTTATGCACTATATGGTTTTATTACAGCGAAGGCGACAACATTGATTGGCATATTGATCGGTGTATACG
>OJCR01000738.1_pt1 | contig 13900 bp, 12 predicted proteins | sample 1591611 | NCBI WGS metagenome assembly OJCR01 (sample SAMN05416815, study PRJEB24817) | seawater metagenome | isolation source: Sea water | place: Canada:Atlantic | collected 2013-07
GAGGCCGATGCGTGGTTGAGGCCGATGCGTGGTTGAGGCCGATGCGTGGTTGAGGCCGATGCGTGGTTGAGGGCTTCGGTGGCAGGTCAGGCAGCGTTTTGTTGTCGCTTCAGTTGCTTTCGAAGTCGCCGTCGCTGGGCTTTGCTCATTGAATTCCAGTCAATGTCGTCTGTCTCAACCAAATCCTCTTCGGATTCGTTTGAATTCTGACGGGGGGCCGACTTGTTGCCGTCCGGATTACGTTGTTCCTCGCCATCGGCTTGGTGTGAGCCTGATGTGTCAATTTCTTCCGCTTGCTCAGCGTCCTTTTTTCGACGCCAGCCCATCAGCCCTTTGCGTGATGCTTTTTCCTCCCTCTGCCCGGGTTCGGTACCTGAGGTGCCCTCGGCCTCGTTCATGTCACGCGTTGCTGATTTCGATTTCGATCGGGATGATGAGCGTGGTTGTTTGTTTTCAGATTCTTCGGTGTGCGGAACTACTGCTTCCGATTCGGAGTCGATTGCTGCCTCGCTTGCAGAAGCCTTTGGGCCTCTTAGGCCGAACCAACGCCGCTTACCCTCTGGAGGATCTGTCTCCTGTGATTGATCGATATTTTCTTTGACGGCAGCTTGTTTAACCGCAGCTTGTTTAACCGCAGCTTGTTTCTCGGGTAGGGGAGCCAGCTTTTGCTTCTTTGCGGTACTACGTTTCTTGGTGCTTTCCTGAGCGGTTTCCGTTGCCGGCTGTTCCGGATCTGTTTTTGATCTGTCGTGACTGTCTTTTTCGCTTCGTTGCCACCATCTTCGCTTCGTTGTGGTTTCTGCAAACATCCCAACATTGGGTGTGGATGTTTCTTCATCGATCTTGTCTTCTGACTGTGGGAGACGCAGTCTAATTTGGTGCAGACGCTCCATGATGGAAGGGCCTTCGATCTGCTTGACTTCCCTGTAAAGCACCCGCAGGTAGGTCAGCATGGCGATCAAGAGAGTCGTGCAGCCAAGCATTGGAGCTGTCGTTGCCAATGTCCAGTATCCTGCTGATTCAATCTTTAAAATGTTCCATTGCACTGCTTCTGGAATTACGAACAGAATGCAGCTTGTGAGCATCAGAATCAACGCTGTTCGGCAATGCCAAAGTTCAGCAACCATTCTCAATGCAAGAACGGCTCCACCAAACGTGACTACAAGCCTTACCCAGTCATTTCCTGCCAAGGCGACACGCTTACCAAAGCCAGCGTCAATGATTGCGCCGCTCCAATCGACTAGTGATACCAGTGCATTAATGCTAGCCAAGACGCTGACAACGATGACAATACGCCAAAGGCGGTAATGGCCACCAAAGTCATCGTTGCGATAACGACGTAATTGATACGTCATCAAGGCAATGCCAGCAGTTACTGCCAACATTGCCACCATGCACCACCTGCCGAAACTATCGGGCCGATCCAAACGTAACGGACGAGCGATCATTGGGCGGTTTGAAAGAGGCGTCCATGTGACCGCAGTGTAATGCGCGATGCATAGTGTTGCCGTGAGTAGAAAGATGCTGCCGGTGACCAACAGCATGGATCTTAATCGAATGGGTACAAGCGAGAACCAGCGACCCCGAATTCGACGATGTACACGCGAGCCGTATGCCATTTGTGGACACCTCGCTTCACGAAGCTTTTCTGCTTCGCGCCGACTCGCAGCTGACTTCGGTCCATTTTCAGCTTGCTGCGCCGAATAGAGAACGCGTCGTCGTCGGTCGTTAGTGCGGCGTCCTTGTTGCATGATGCGATGGCATTCCTTTGCGTGTTTCAGATCACTCGCTTTGTTACTTGGGTCCCAATCATGGAGCAATGCTTGCCAAGCATTGCTGAGACCTGATGATCTAGACTAGGAAAATGCACTCATCAAAGTCAATCGAGCTCCAGTTGCTATCAATTTGCGAGATATTTGTTGCCGAAGCAATCTGCCCCAAGAGCGATCTGTCCCAAAAATAGCTCACTCTAAAACAATATGGCAAGTCAAACAGCGACGCTGATCATGGCAATCACTATGATCACGGCTCCTGCTGCGACTTTTCCCAGAGTGCCAATCGTTCTTCCCCAGAATGCTGCATGGCCGATAGGCAGGCTTTCACGCCATGAGCTACCGTTGGACCATTCACCCAGCATTGCGCCTAGGGTTGCACCGAGTCCGCCGAACAGGATTGCAGCCAAGACCTGTCCCACAATGGGGACGGGCAATCCGACAATCGCACCAAAGATAGCACCCGCCATAGAGCCAACCATCGCTAACAGTGTCGCCTTCCGACTGGCGCCTGCTTTTTGGGCACCCAACGCCGCGGCGATGAATTCGAATGCTTCCCCAAGCAGAGCAAAGCAAAATGCTGCGACCACTGGGATATAGCCGATCGAAGCATTACCGGTTTCCGGGCCGAGGAATGCATAAGCGAGTAGAATCGCCACGGCGACCCAGTTTCCCGGCAAGGCGATCAGATTACCGGCCCACGCGATCATGCAGAGTAGGACCAGCGTGATTGCGGCAAGCACTGTGCCTGTCGGTTCCAGCCACGTGGCCCAGCTATTCGATTCCCCGATGCAGGGAGCCAATAGTTTGACTGGCATAGAGATGGCTAGCGGAGCTGTTTCAAGGTCCAGTGGGCCAGTCATTGGCATGTCAAATATCATTGAATATCTCATTTTGGGTGAGTTAAGTTTGGCCAGTTCGAGCGGGTTCGACAGAGATTGGAGGAATGCGTCATGGCTAGGTTACAACTTTTACCATCGTTTTTCATGATGATCGCCGTTTTTATGGGGCGTGTGGTGAACCCCAGTGGGGAGTAATTGCGTCGACAATGGCACTACCAGAGAGTGAACGCTATTAAGTCGTTTACAATTCGTTGATCTTGGCACTGAAAACGGGCAAGCGAATACCTGTAACCTGCTGAGAACGGCATTAAGATAGTTAAGCGTTTCCCCAATCATGCGAGCCTGATTGATCGTCCCCCGTTTTTTACCACTGGTAACCAGGGATCAAAGCGACCATGTCACAGAGTGTGTTAGAAACAAGTGTGCTGGTGTTGAATCGCTTTTACATGGCAGTTCGGGTGATCAACGTACGTCGCACTTTTACTTTGCTGTATCGCGACTGCGCCGAAGTGATTGAGAACGAGAATGGTCAGTACGCCAGTTACGACTTCGAAAGTTGGTGCGAACTTAGTCAGTTGGCTTGCCTAGAGAAGCACGACGGAGAAGAGTATCTCCGGGCGGTGAATTTTGAGTTACGAGTGCCACGGATTGTCCGGCTCACAAGATTCGACCGTATGCCGATTCAGTCTATTCGATTTAACCGCAAAAACTTGTTTGCACGGGATGACCATACATGCCAATACTGTGGACAGAATCAGCCTGCTCACAAACTAAGTTTGGATCATGTCGTCCCTCGTTCGCACGGCGGTCCGACGACTTGGGAAAACATTGTTTGCTGCTGTCTGCGGTGCAATAGTCGCAAGGGAGGTCGCACGCCCAAGCAAGCCCGTATGAAATTGCTGTCACGACCCCAAAAGCCTCGCGTCAATCCGATGTTGGTACAGTCAGCCGAAGATCCAAGGTATGCATGTTGGAAAACATTCTTACCCGCCGCGGGATGAAGAGCCGCGATTCGTTCTGTTTCTGAATCGACCAACAGCTTGAACGATTGCATCGTCCTCAGTTGCGTTTTCTCGTAAGATCACCCAGCAATCACTCGTATTTGTCCACACCCGTATCTCAGCCAACCTAAAGCAAGTTGTTGGGTGTAAACATCAATGACTCTTCGCTGCTGCTTTGAGATTCAGAGACGAAGGTTCGTGTGCCCGCATCGGCACACGAACGAGTCAGCCGCCGGTGTCGCTTGGTCTCACCCATTTCGGGGTGCTGCGAGCAGCGAGGCGCGAGACAGCGACGAAAGACAGATCAACTGTCGGCCAAAGGCTCTTTCTTTTCGGTCAGGACATCGCACTCACCTGATTCGGACTTTGTCGCATTCAGTTCGAGATAACTTTTCCATTCCTCTGGGAGGTTGTCCTCGTGGAAAATCGCTTCCACTGGGCATTCCGGAACGCAAGCTTCACAGTCAATGCACTCTTCCGGATGAATGTAGAGCATTTGATCGCCTTCGTAGAAGCATTCCACGGGGCATACGACCACGCAATCGGTGTATTTGCATCCTGAGCAGGGCTCAGCTACGACGTGAGTCATTAATCAGACCTTTCTTAGCTATTCAATCATTACTGGCGAATGGACACCGTTGATCAATCTCATCGGTGAACCTCGATAAATATATCGTCTGGGCAAGCGTAGGACTCTACCTCAAACCGCCCATTGTGACGAGTTGGCCGCATTCTCGCGAAAGAGTCGGCTGCGTCGCCAGCCTGATTTTTATCATAAGGCAACCAGAGCCGAAAAATCGACGACTTATGCTGGGGACCATATTTTGTCACTATTCCTGTCTGTGACGTTTTTCCGCCGACAAGAACAAATTCGAGAGCCTAGCCGTGACGGTTTCTGAGCAGCCAATCCCGCTTCGGCTTAAGCCCACGCGGCAATTCCCCTTTTTAGCACGTCATCCGTGGGTGCATGCTCATGCCTTGGCCGAAGATGGTCGCGATTTGGCTTGTGGGCAGGTGATCGATTTGCTCGATCACGATGGCAATTGGATTGCGCGAGGTATTTTGAACCCAGCCAGCCGCTTGAGGATCAGGTTGTACGTGTTCGACTCGGCAACAGCCATCGACGAGACGCTTTGGCACCAGCGAATCGACGCTGCTGTTCGTCGCCGGCGTGTGACTGATCCGCTGGATGAGCAGGCGGCGGAGAGGCTTGTTTTTAGCGAATCAGACCTGATCAGCGGTTTGATTGTCGATCGTTATGCCGATTGTTTGGGCGTCCAGTTCACTTCGGGCGCACTGTTGAGGTGGAGAGATTCAATACTCGATTATTTGCAGGAATCTCAGAAAACACGTGCAATCGTTGCCCGTATTGATCCCAGAACGGCCAAGCACGAGGGCGTTGAGGAAATCGAAGCCTGCTTGGGTGAGACACTCTCATCGCCAGTCACGTACCGCCAAAATGGTTTGGATCTGGTGGTTGACCTGCAAAGCGGGCAAAAAACAGGAGGATTTCTGGACCAGAGGTGTAACCACGAGGCTGTTGCTCGCTATCTCAAGGGTCGCAGTGTTCTGGATGTCTGTTGTTACACCGGTGGTTTCGGATTGGTCGCAGCAAAGCAGGGAGCCGCAGCGGTACTCGGCATCGATTCTAGCCAAGTTGCACTCGATGCGGCCACTTCGGCTTCCGAGCGAAACGGTCTGGATTCGATCAGTTTCCAGAAGAGTGACTGCTTTGATGCACTGAAAAAACACGCTCAGGAAGGGCGCGAGTATGACGCTGTGATTCTAGATCCACCCCGTTTTGCAGGCTCGCGCCATCAGATTGATAGCGCTTTGCGGGCTTATGGGCGTCTTAATTCGCTCGCTTTGGATCTGCTTCAGCCTGGAGGAATTCTTGTCACCTGCAGTTGCTCGGGACGCGTCTCCAGAGCTGATTTCCTGAATATGTTGCTAGATGTAGGGCGTCGTCGGCGGCGTGATATGGTTGTGATGGAGAATCGAGGGCCTGCTCCCGACCACCCTGTCGCCATTTCATGCCCAGAGAGTGACTATCTGAAATGTTTGATTGCAGAAATTCGCTAAACACCTGATTTTTCAAGGGTATAATGTAGAGAGGAATCGAAATTACACGAATGACTAGTGTAAGGACCGTGATTATAATAGGACGGATTCTTATCGAGCCTCTTCGCAGACTGTCCCAACCGTGGAGTGCCCTATGTCGGGCGTAACGCTAAAAATCCTTCATGGAGCCGACCGTGGCAAGATCTATGAAGATCTTGCTCCGCCCTTAACCATTGGGCGCGAAGAAGGTAACGAGATCCAACTGAATGACGAGCGAGTTAGCCGCTGTCATTTTAAAGTGCAGCGAGACAATGATCGTCTTGTTTTGACCGATCTCGACAGCACCAATGGCACGAAGGTTAATGGTGTCGAGTGTCAATTAAAGATTTTGCGACACGGTGACCTGATTTCGGTTGGACGCAGCTTAATGCTCGTTGGGTCTGAAGCTCAGATTGCAGCCCGTCTTGCCGCGATGGGAAATGAGAATCCGACAGTCAGTCGGGACGAACAACTTGGTGAAGGGGCGATCTCGCTCAATTTGGGTGCCGAGCCGAAGTCACCCCATCCCGCAGAAATCATTCAGATTCAGGAAGTGCCGGATATTCCTGCGGACTTATCACCGGGCCAAAAAGCCCAGTTGTGTGAAATTCTTGACTATTTGCAGTCTCGGCTGAAACGTTTAATCGACGCAGCGAGAACAGATGAAAATAGCCAAGAAGTAGTTTTGAAAATGGCGTCTTGGCAGCGAATGTTGGATACGCAGTCCAAGCTCGCAAACATGGCCCGCCAAATTGCAGATCCCGATTGGCCAGATTCTTAGGGCATCTAAATAATCTCAAGTCACGATGCTCACCAAATCCAGACTGGCATCGAGTAAGTAGGTGATTCGTGTTCGGCATCACGCTCACCGATTGGGAAAAGCAGAAAACCATCCATTCGGTCTTGCCCGCTAGTTCCCCACGTCCAGCAACCTTGACGAGATCGGGACCACCACTCTCGGTAGCTCAGATCACCCCGTCATTCTCTCATCATTCCCTACCTGATTACCCAGGAATTGTGCCGATAGCCGGTGGGATTTGTTGGGCCAAACGAGACTGCCATGCACGGATCGATTTGCTGCATCGTTAAGAAGTTTGTCGATACAAATCATGGTCCAGAGGCCTGGGACGCTATTTTAGAACAGGCTGGCCACAAGGGTTTGGTGCTTTCCCCGATCGGTACGTATCCCGACGAGGCGGTGTTTGCCCTGTTGGGTGCTGGGTGCTGGGTGTGAGTTGTTGCAGGTGGAATTAGACGACCTGCTGCGGACGGTGGGACGCTTTGCCGGACCAGAGTTGATTGGTTTTGCGAACACGATGTTGCATCCGGAGTGGAAGACGTTCGAGTTGCTTGCCAACGTCGAGTCATTGATTCACCGAACTATCCGGATGCAGAATCCGACTGCACAGCCAGCCAATATTCAAGCTTTTCGGTTGAGTGAAAATGAGGCTCATGTCGTCTACTCCTCACGCCGCGGCCTTTGCACCCTTGCTCACGGCATCATCGAGGGTGTTGCCGATTTCTACAAGGAAAATATAACCATTCGCGAAGTTACTTGTGCGAAGCAGGGGCATCCCTTCTGCACATTTGAGGCGAAGCGAGTTGTTGTTCAAGACGAGATTACAGAAGGTAAAAGTATCGTTATTGAACCGACTGTCACTTCTGAAAGTTTCCAAGAAACGTTCGTTGCGTCTGATAGCGTGGGCGATTCAAGTGCTGCATCAAATTCAAGCAGTTTCGATTGGTTTCCAGCCAACGCTGCTGCAAGTCGAGAAGGTTCGGGAATCCGAGGTTCCCAAAAAAATGTCATTCCGTTTCCCAAACGGCTCGGTCGTTATGCGATTCAAGAGATCATCGGCGTTGGTGGAATGGGTGTTGTCTACCGGGGGACGGACGATGTTCTCAATCGAGTTGTCGCGATCAAAACACTGAAGTCGGTCAAGATTGGACGGGAGTTGGCTGACCCTTTTATTGAAGAAGCCCGCGCGATGGCGAGATTATCCCATGAAAATGTCGTGCGTGTTTACGACGTGGGTGAAATTGATGGCCGTCCCTTTTTCGTGATGGAATATCTGACCGGGCAAGCTCTTTCAAAACGCATCCGACAGGGGCAGGTTTCGCTTCAGCTGGGGGCGGAACTCTTCAAGAAAATTTTGCAGGGTGTGAATGCCGTGCATAAAATCGGACTCGTGCACCGTGATATCAAACCCGACAATATCATGTTGAGTCTCGATTCACGGAAATGCCATTTGCTTGATTTTGGATTGGCTGATGAGTTGTGTGTGAAACGCGATGTTAGTAAGCGTTTGAGCGGTACGCCGGGGTTCATCGCCCCTGAGCGATTGCGTGGATATCCTGCTGACTACAAGAGTGACTTTTTTAGCCTCGGATGTGTGGCCTATGAAATCTTCAGCGGCAGACGTGCATTTGACAGTGACAGCACCCAGGCTGTAATCAGTTCCATGCAGCGTTTTGAACCTCGGGAATCGGATTGGCGAGATACACCTGATGAGCTTCGTAAGTTAATTGTCAGCATGATGCATATCGACGCATCAGAACGCATGACTGATTATGAGGAAATTGACAATGTTCTCGATGCAATGTTGATTCAGCTGTCAAAGTGATTTTTATTCATGGAACGTAGCTCTTTGAATTGCTGAGGCTTGAGCTTGGTTCCCGGCTTTGTGATTCCTTGCCTTGGTTTGCAAGTTTAGGTTCTGTCAGTAAGAAATTGTTTCTGGATGTGTTTTCTTTATGTAAAACGCCGACCGCTCGGTTATGAGTGGTTGTTAGAAATGTGGATCGCACCAAGAGATTCCTGTTGCGGCTGGTCGCAAACGTCGACGAAATGAATTTCTGTTCCAGTCGAACTCAACGTAACTCAACGAGCCCGCTCTCTTTGGGTATCATGTGGCTCTGCAGACTGCTGTTTGAAGATGCTTATAAGACTCGGAGATGATGAATGCTTGCCCGAACTTGTTGTGTTGTGGTTCTTCTCGTTGCTTGCTTTGCCCAAGTGAGTGGTGAGTCGACGAAACCGTTTGGATCTGATTTTCCACGGCTTGATTCAGATGCAGTCGGTGAATGGTGGAAAACAAAAAGCAAGGGCGGTGGTGGACCGCGTTTGATGGTCCCTCGAGATGAAGTGCTTGGATTTGCGGTCTACGCCGTTGCGAATGGCACTTTGAAGCTGACTGCTCAATTATTTCCCCTGCTCCCTGATGAGTCGCGAGAAGTGGTCTTGGAAGTGCGTCCAGTGGGTGATGATGCTTGGCAGGAAATCGCTGTTGAAAAAGTGCTGTATCCAGGGTGGTCCGCACACTTTCGCATCAAGGATTGGGATGTGACTCGCGATTTTCAGTATCGCTTAAGTCATGGAGAAAAAGCAACATTCGAGGGCCTGATACGCAAAGATCCGATCGACAAAGAAACGATCGTGGTCGGCTCGCTTTCCTGCAACAGCAGCCGGACGCCTGGACCTCGACCGCGAATGGTTGAAAATCTGATCAAGCAGGATCCGGACCTCTTATTCTTCGCAGGTGATCAGTCATATCATCACACCCAGCATACATTTGGGTGGCTTGAGTTTGGTATGCAATTTCGAGATGTCATGAAGGATCGCCCCACCATCACGATCCCAGATGATCATGATGTCGGGCAAGCCAATATTTGGGGCGAGGACGGCAAGAAGGCGCGGACTCCAGCTGGCCCAGCAGGAGGCTTTTTTTACCCTGCTGAATACGTCAACATGGTTCAGCGATGTCAGACTTGGCATCTGCCAGATCCATTTGACGCAACACCGATTGAACGCGGGATTGGCGTTTACTACACCAATTTACTGCTGGGTGGAATTGATTTTGCCATTCTCGAGGACCGCAAGTTCAAGAGTGGACCTCAAGGGAAAATTCCGAAGATGGGGCCACGCCCCGACCATATTAATGACCCTGCTTATGACCGCGCTTCGGTCGACCTTCCACAATTGAAACTGCTTGGTGACCGCCAACTGCAGTTTTTAGATCAGTGGACCGATGATTGGACTGGCGCCGATATGAAAGCAGTGTTGAGCCAGACCGCTTTTTGTGGTGCTGTGCATCTTCACGGTAGTCCTTCCAATAGGCTGTTGGCTGATCTTGATTGCAACGGATGGCCACAAACCGGAAGACAAGTGGCGTTGGAGAGAGTACGTCGGGTGTGGGCACCGCACTTGTGTGGGGATCAGCACCTGGCGGTTCTGGTGCAGCATGGTCTCGAAACAGCATCCGATGGTCCCTACGCATTCACCTCTCCTGCCATCGTGAATACTATTTACGGTCGCTGGTGGCATCCCGAAGACGAGCAGCCGGGTGAAAATCCGGTAGCAGATAGTCCCCTGCGATGGACGGGAGAATACGAGGATGGCTTGGGGAACTTAATCCGTATGTTGGCATATGCGAATCCGCAGGATCGCAAAGATGAAACCCAGCGTGCAGACGGGCATGGGATTGTGCGGTTTAACAAGAAAGACCAGACAATCACATTTGAGTGTTGGTCACGGTTTGCTGACGTGGACGACGGTGATGTAGCTCAATTTCCCGGCTGGCCTGTGACAATCCGTAGAAGCCAAAACGATGGTCGAACAGTAGCAGGTTACTTGCCCGAACTACAATTCACAGGCTCAAAGTCACCCGTCGTTAAGGTCATTCGTGAACGGGACGGCGAGGTGCTTTACAGTGTTCGTGTGCAGGGTGACCGTTTTCGACCAGCTGTCTATGAGTCAGGTAAGTACACCATCAAACTAGGCACGGATCGACCCGATCAGAAAACCATGAAAGGGGTCACCAGTGGATCGATGACGGATCAACGCATTGAGCAGATCAATTTGCCTTAATGAGATGGCATTGCACCACACATGGGTCACGCTCGTGGATGAAACTGATTGTGCACTTTTTTGAGTCGGGAGTGCTCGACGTGTGTATAAATCTGTGTGGTTTGTATACTCGCGTGCCCCAGCATCTCCTGGACGAGCCTAAGGTCTGCACCGCCTGCGAGCAGATGGGTGGCAAAACTGTGCCGAAGGCTATGCGGGCTAACTTCGTCAGAAATGCCAACGCGTTTTGCATAAAGCTTCACTAGACGCCATAACTGGATTCTGTCCAGTGCTCGGCCGCTTCGGGACAAGAAAAGTTCTTCCGGAGGATGAGTGTTCTTGGCAGCAAGTTTGCCCCGCAATCCCTCGCAATAAGTTTGGATTGCGGCAATGGCTCGTGACCCAATTGGAACGAGTCTTTGCTTGCCGCCCTTGCCCTGACACTTGACGTGACGTTCGGCGAGCGACAGATCGCGGATTCTGAGCGTGCATACCTCAGAAGCACGGCAACCTGTCGCGTAAAGTACTTCCAGCAGGGCTCGGTCACGAAGGCAATAGCTGTCTGATTTCTTCGGTGCGTTGAGGAACTTGTCTACTTGCTCAGAGGTCAGGACATTGGGGATACGCTCCCACATCTTCTGTGTTGCGATCAGTTCAGCGGGGTTCTCGCGAATCAAACCCTCTAACTGCAGGAACTTAAAGAACGTGCGAATCGCCACTATGTTTCTTGCGATCGACGAAGGTGCAAGCTGTTCGTCATGAAGACTTGCGACGTAGTCGGATAACTCATTGACTCTGAGATTCGCCAGATCCTTGCTGCCGAGCCAATTTGTGAAACGTCGCATGTCGCGGCGGTACGCATCGATCGTGTTATCGGCCAGATGGCACTCGCCACGCAGATAATCCAGATAGTCATTGCAGACAGCTTCCGTTGCACGACTTTTTTTTGCTGGTGCACCAGACTGCTTTAGTTTCTGTAGTTTAGTAACTCGTTTGGCCAAGTTTCTTTTTCGTAGTAGGATTCTGCGGAAGCGGTATTAAACTGAGTTTGAAGTTCGTAGCCACGGGATTATTCCAACCCTATATTCAATCGACCGACCGATTCCCAAATTCCCAGCTGTTGTCAAACTCTGACGCTTATCCCTTTTGCTTAAGAAACACCGTTTGCCATGAATATTCTAGTTGTCGGTGGCGCTGGCTACATTGGCTCACACGCCGTCAGATTTTTGTTGGCTGCAGGGCATCAAGTAACTGTTTATGACAATCTGTCTCGTGGCCACCGTGAGGCTGTTCCAGATGGATTGCTCGTGGAGGGTGAACTTACTGATCGGTCCAAGTTGGTTTCGGTGTTTCGAGAGCATCAGATTGAGTCCGTCATGCACTTTGCCGCCTTCGCGCTGGTGAATGAGTCAGTCAATGATCCCAGTCTTTATTACCGCAATAATGTGATCGCGGCCCTTGAATTGCTCGAAGCAATGAAAGAAGCGGAAGTCAAAAAAATCGTATTCAGTAGCACAACGGCTACGTATGGCGAGCCTGAGGCCATGCCAATCAGTGAGGCGACACCTCAGCAGCCAATCAATCCTTACGGGTTCACTAAGTTGGTCATTGAGCGTGCTCTGGCTGATTACGCGACAGCTTACGGTTTTGGCTACGCTGCCCTGCGGTATTTCAATGCGGCCGGCGCACACCCAGATGGCATGATTGGTGAAGATCACGATCCCGAGTCACACTTGATTCCTGTTGTCTTGCAGGTTGCTCTCGGGCAACGGGAGCAGATCACCGTTTTTGGTGATGACTTTGCCACGCCTGACGGGACCTGTTTGCGAGACTACATCCACGTTGATGATCTTGCCAGCGCACACCTTCGTGCACTTGAGCAGATTGAACCGGGCAAGGGGATTTGCGTCAACTTGGGAACGGGCCGCGGGACGAGCGTGCGGGAAATCGTTGAAGCTTGTCGTAAAGTCACAGGGCATCTGATCCCCACTGTCATGGGGGATCGCCGTGCGGGCGATCCAGCAGAGTTGGTTGCAGACAATCGTTTAGCGAAAAAACTTTTGGACTGGACGCCCAAGTACGAGAGCGTTGAGTCCATTGTTGAGACGGCGTGGCGATGGCACAAATCACATCCCAATGGCTTCGCATCCTAAACGGATGCGAGGCTTTATTAGATTGAATCACGGTGGGTTCGGCAGTGCAGCGTGCTGCCGTGACTTCTACGATTGGTTCTGCAATTTTGCTGCGAGCAGGGTGTTGTGCAGCAGCATGGCGATCGTCAGCGGGCCAACTCCGCCGGGAACCGGAGTGATCGCAGAAGCGACTTCCTTGGCCTCATCGAACGCAACATCACCGACTAATTTCTCGCCAACGCGGTTGATTCCAACATCGATCACGATCGCTCCTTTACGGATCATATCTCCTCGGATCATTTCCGGAACACCCACTGCAGCGATCAGGCAGTCTGCTGTTTTGCAAACGGATTTAAGGTCCGCTGTGCGGCTGTGTGCGAGTGTGACAGTGGCGTTCGCGATTTCACTGCCGCAGGAGCCGTCTTTTTGAGCAAGCATCATTGCCATCGGTTTACCCACAATATCGCTGCGGCCGACGACCACCACGTGCTTGCCGGCGACGCTTAAGTTGCAGCGATGAAGTAATTGCACGATTCCGTGAGGTGTGCAGGGCAGAAATCTGGGGCGGCCCTGCATCAGCAAGCCGACGTTGATTGGTGAGAAAGCATCGACATCTTTCAGCGGAGCCACCGTGTCGAGAATCGCACGGTCCTCGAATCCGTTCCCATCGTTGCCGTCAGCCGGTAAGGGCAATTGGACAAGAATGCCGTGGACCCCCGGATCGTCGTTCAGCGTCTGGATCGTCTCCAGGAGTTGCTGTTGCGTTGTGCCAGCGTCGAGCCGCAACGTTCGGCCGTCGATCCCTGCTTTTTCACAGGCCCGGCTTTTATTGCGTACATACACCTGGCTGGCTGGATCCTCGCCAACCAGAACGGCTGTCAGGCAGGGCTGTGGGCCGCCGTCACTGACGAATTGCCGCACTTTCTCGGCTACTTCAGCACGGATTTCTGACGCAACTCGTTTCCCATCAAGTAGATCAGCAGTCATGGTTTCAGTTCGTCCTGTTCAGTTGTGATCGCCATAGTGGCATTTTCTACTGGCCGCTATAGTTGCCTAAAACGCCAAGTTTGCGGAAAATCTATTATTCAGTGGAATCGCATTCCGCAATCTGCAACTCCGTGAAACGAAATCACACAGGATTTGAGCCCCGATGTCTACCGACGCGCCAAAATTGAGTCCAGTTGCTGTCTCTTATACACATCTGACG
>OJCR01000739.1_pt1 | contig 13887 bp, 8 predicted proteins | sample 1591611 | NCBI WGS metagenome assembly OJCR01 (sample SAMN05416815, study PRJEB24817) | seawater metagenome | isolation source: Sea water | place: Canada:Atlantic | collected 2013-07
ATCTAACAAACGCTTCTGCTCGGTGACATGTGGGGCTTGACGATAGGTAGCAGACATCATGATCTGTTTGATCGTTCGTTTGATATCCCATCCATGATCCACAAAATCACGCGCCAACCAATCCAGTAATTCAGGATGTGAGGGCCTGGCTCCTCGAGTTCCGAAATCATCAATGGTAGGGACGATTCCTTTACCAAAAAACATCGACCAATAGCGATTCACGGTAACTCTCGCCGTGAGAGGATGATCCGGAGCAACTAACCATTGAGCCATACCCAGTCGGTTTGCAGGTGCTCCTTCAGGTAGTTCAGGGAGAAAAGCCGGCACACCTGGTTTGATCACTTCATCTTTGACGGGTGAGGCATAATGCCCGCGCATCAAAACAAAAGTGTCTCTTCCTTTGGGTAAATCCCCCATAACCATTGATGTAGGGATCAAATTAAGCAGGTCTTTTTCATTTTTTTCGAGGGCAGCTATCTGAGCAGCACGCTCAAGCCCCTCCGGCCAAAGCTTGGATTGATAATATTTTTCAAGGACCTTGAATTCATCCTCATCCCATTCTGCAGCGGCAAGTTTTAGTACGTTGCGAATATCCTCAGGCAATTCACTGCCTTGCATTTTAAAATAAAAGCCACTAGCACCGCCGCCATTGACGATCTTCATCAGAAAAGCATTCTCGCCTTTGTTGAGTTCCAAGGTTGCTTTGTCCTGATCTGGAGCCACTCCCCTGTTCGCGTTCTTATGATGCACCAACTTACCATTCAACCAGCACTTGATAGCGTCATCGCTGCCGAGTGCAACTTGGATGGTCGCTTCTTTATCGCTCGTCAGGGTTTTGAAGAGATACATTACTGAGTTGTCTGGCAAGCTCAAATCGGTTGGCTTTCCATCTTTATAATTTTTCTTAACAACCCATTTTTTACCGCTGGTTTCCCCATCGAGTTTAAGTTCCTTCTCTGGTCCGAAATCCTGCGTGAAACCTTTATTCTTATCTTCGGCGTCGAAGGGCCCCAGCTGCTTCCAGGGACTTGCTGCGGGTAAATCAGGTTCCTTTTTGGCCTGCTCGGAAAGAGCCCAGGCCCTGACCAGCTCAGCTTCCGGTCCACTGGATTTGTGAGCCTCTTTCAATGAAGCCAATTTCCCAAGCAACTGATCGTGGTCTGTTTTTTGTTCGTCATCGTAAAACCGCACAAATGGGGGTTCATTCCCATTGCGTGTCTGCATCCCTTTATCACTTGCCTGATTGAAGAATGCGTAGAACTTATAGTATTCTTTCTGCGAAATAGGATCGTATTTATGGTCGTGACATTGGCTGCATTCCATGGTCAATCCCAACCAAACCATGCTTGTGGTTTTGACGCGATCCACGATGTACTCCACTCGATACTCCTCGGCAATAGCACCCCCTTCATCCGTGGTCCCATGATTTCGATTGAATCCGGATGCCACTTTCTGCCACGTGCTGGCTCCTGGGATCAGATCACCCGCAAGTTGTTCTACGGTAAATTGATCAAAGGGTTTGTTGTTGTTATAAGCATCGATCACATAATCGCGCCACAGCCACATGAATCTCGGACCATCTGCATGATAAACACTGGAATCTCCATATCGCGCCAAATCCATCCACCCTAAGGCCATGCGTTCACCAAACCGTTGAGAGTTTAAGTAATCATCCACCATTTGTTCATAGGCCTTCTGATCCTTGTTTTCCTGAAAGGCTGTTATTTCTTCCAAAGTGGGAGGCAATCCCGTTAGATCAAATGCCACGCGACGAATTGAATTGGCAGGGTCGGCCTCTGCATTGGGAGTGAGTCCCTGCTTTTCCAATTCGGATGATATGAAGCGGTCAATCGGGTTATTACCCCAGCCCGTGTCTTTCAGCTCAGGTAGATCAGGGACACGCGGTGTCACAAAAGCCCAATGCCCTTCCCAGTCGGCGCCTTGCTTGACCCATGCCACCACGAGATCTATTTGCTCCTGAGTCATGGGGTTCTTCGCCTCTGGCGGGGGCATTATTTCATCAGGGTCGTGTGCCTGAATGCGCTCGACCAACAGGCTTTTGTCAGGAGCCCCGGGAAATACGACCGAAAGCCCGTCCAAACTTGAAAACAAACCTTGTTTTGTATCCAGTCGCAAGTCGGCTTTGCGTTGAGCCTTGTCTGGCCCGTGACAAGCGATGCAATGCTTGGAAAGGATGGGTAGAATGTCCTTGTTGAAGTGTATATCATCAGAAGAAGCTCGGGTCTTTAATCCCGAGGCATTCAATGCGAGTAAACTTAAGACAGGTAATAAAATCTTTGGCAGACTCTTCATTTTAAGCATTATGGTTGAAATCTTATTGATCGTGGCTTTTCGATGTGTCGCATGATTCTAAAATAATTTTGAGAACAAGCCGACTCAGGGTTTAGGTCCCACCAATTCGATCAAATTTCCGTCAGGATCGCGAACAATGGTCAGATAAATACCTTTTGCCAGGGAAGCAGGCAGCTCCTGAGAACCTCGCGCGATGGGCTTGATGCCAGCTTTGTCCAATCGTTGGAGAGCTTTGACGGTATCCTTGACTTTAACGGTCAGGTAGCTGAAACCTTGTTGTGAGTGAATGAAGCTATTATCCGTTTTCTTGCTTCTCACACCCTCGACATGCATCAGTTTAAGGCGTGTTGCTTCAGCTCCTTCTCCTAGCACGAGCACCTTGATATTCAGCTTTTTGCCATTGGTCAATCCAACCCGTGAGGCAAAATCAGCAGGAACTGAAAATCCAGGTAACTCTCTAAAACCAATAGCCTTGGTATAAAATTCAACAGCCTTATCGACATCACTGACGACACATCCCATGTCAATGGTCGCTGAAGCGAAGGCATTGTCCTCCGCTTGAAGATTCGAAGTTACCAAAATTGAGATTCCGATGAGGCATAACAAGATGCTAGCGTGTGATTTAACTCTATTTAACATAAGCTTGATTCGGATAAATGATTGATTTCTGGATTACTTTTTTAACATAAGCACGGTGTTAGATCGCGTCAATATCTGTTCACCACAGGTAAGCAAAGCGACGCTTACCTCTGAATGATTCAATTAAGCGAAATCAACAGAGACAAAACGGCGATGCCCTGGCGCATCACCCATCACCCAACAAGCAAGAAACAGATGGAAACCTGATTACGTCAGTTACCCCATACTCAGCACTCATTGCTCTCCGGCAAATGGAGGATGCTCAAATTTAGGAACAACTTGAGTTACTCTGGGATCGTTGACATCGTGCAGGGTTCCCATTAGTTGTTCGTGAAGGTGCCCTCTGACAACCGCGTAATCTGGAGAGGATGCAAGGTTATGAATTTGGTCTGGATCTTTGTTCACATCATAAAGCTCAGCAAAAGGCCGCTTGCCAAAAGCTATCTCATAGTGCCATTTCCATTTCGGATCATGCTCTCTGGCAAACAGCCACGCCTTGGTCGGGCTTGCATCAAAATCCGCAAATGTGACAAACGTGTTGTTGGTAAGTTTGTCCATTGATGGACGTTGTTCAAAGTCCAGATGATAGGGATCCCCCATAGGCCATCGCTCAGGCTTGAAATTTATGATGTAAAGATAATTGGAAGTTCGAAGTGCTCTCTGCGGATAGGGAATCTGACCTTTTCTTGCCTTGGCGACATGACGTTCTCGTCCCGTGATGACCCAATTTCGCTCAGGGTTCACCCAGCCCGATTGATTGGACTCAAGGATAGATACAAAACTGCGACCAGTCATGACCTCGGGTATTGGCTCGCGCGCGGCTTCCAGAAATGTGGGGGCAAGGTCCATCAGATTAATAAAATCTTCCACCACCCGGCCCTCCTTTTGACCTCCCCAACGAACGGCCAAAGGAACACCGACTCCAAAATCGTAAAGACTGCACTTTCCGTTGGGGAAACCAGGAGCACCATGATCTCCACTGACAACCACTAACGTGTTATCCAGTTCCCCCATTTCTTCCAGTTGCTCAAGCATGAGACCCAAAGCCGCATCAAAGGCCTGAATCTCGCCAAAATAATCAGCCATATCCTGTCTCACTTCATGCACATCTGGCAGGAATGCAGGCATTTTGCCCTTCAATTTATCGGGATCTATACCCCAGAGTTCCTTTCCTGACCCCTTGATCCACTTGCGATGCACTAATGTGGGACCAAACCAATAGCAAAAAGGTTGATCATCCGCTCTATCTTCAAGAAAATCATTAAAATTACCCATGACTTCATCATAAAGAACCTGTTTGGCCATTTCGATGGATTTGCCGTTGCTCACCATTTTGGTAACATTTTGGGAGAATTGATTGAATTTGGTTCCAGCTTCTTGATAACCAAATTTCCCAGCTCCATAAGGAGCATCCACAGGAGAGCCCGGAGTCCAGACTTTGTAAGTCTCACCAATATGATAACCAGCCTTTTTGAGTATTAATGGATAGGAGGGAATGTTCGAATCCCAGCGCGCTCCTTGCAGGATAGCACCTAATCCGGTACGAAAGAAATACTGGCCAGATAGCAGTGAACTACGGCATGGAGTGCAGGACGGGGCAGTCACAAAAGCGTTTTTGAAAAGCACTCCCTCTCCAGCTACCCGATCAAAGTGAGGCGTATGAATAACATCATTCATCGTTCCCTGACCGTCGGCATCTGCATACGCACTGGCATATCTTCCCCAGTCATCCGCGAACGCAAAAAGGATGTTAGGACGTTTCCTTGATTCAGCAGCATCACCAGAGACGCAGCAAATCAACAAGACACTCAACACTGAAGCGAGATGTAAAACACGGAGTAACAGCTTGTGATGGTTTGGCATGCTTAAATGAAATCACAATACTCTTTCAAATCAAGAAATTGTCATAAGAATCACCACAGCACACATCAAGAGAAAGCTTTTCAAAAACAATGAGAAAGGATGGCAAGGAATAAAATACCCCCTCAACAATCAGTGTGTACGTGTCCAAGCCAACTGATCTTTGAGCTGGTCTACAGCTTGCTCCCAGGCATGAACCGGCAATGCATCAGAGTGCATTTCATTGGCCTCTATTGTAGCTTTACGGATTTGATCTACCCAAGCGTCAATGCGTGCATCTGCTTGCTCAACAGACAGAGGACCTGCCATTAATTGAGCTCTGAATTCGGAATATTCTTGGTCAAATTTGCTCCAGCCTCGAGTTAATTTATCACAAGCTGCTGAACGCTGTGGAATGTTGAATGGGCCATGGTTGAAGGGATCACAATCTGCCCTTACCTTTCCCCATTCATCCGCAATTTGAGTGACTGGATTTTTTTCACCTTTAATGTTTTGGAAGGAAACATCCATGTCCCAGGGTATCAGATGAAATTTCTGTTCAACAGGATCTTCATACCAATAATAATTATGGTTGAAACTGTTCGATCCATCGCTGTACCAGTGAAAAGGCCCATCATCATTTTTGATAGCACGATCCACCACTGCAAATGCCATGATTTCTGAAATATCCATTCGATTGGTAATCACGTCAGTTAATTCTGACTCACTCGCGTTGGCTATCTCGCTTCCAAATGCAAGCATGTTGTCCACATTGGGATCTTTGTCCTCGTTGGTTTTCAATTGATTGAGGTAGGCAGAAGGATCGTGCGCTTGGCCGTTGGAATTGATCGGCCAGATTTCTTTATATAAATTACCCTTGCCGTATTCAAAATGATGACGCGCAAAACGACCATCAATCTGCTCAGTCAAGGCATATAGCCCGGAAAATTTTCCATTAATTAACAATCGGGCATGGACGGAGCGAGGGGCAGGTACTCCCATTTCCCTGAACAACCAATAGCCCAGACGATCCCGCATTTGCGATGGATCCAAATTCAGGGAATGGAACTGAAGCTTTTTAAGTCCATAAAACAAGGTATCTGAACCATTCCAATTAATCTTCACCTTCATGGAAAGCTTGGTTCGGGTTTTATGGCCGCTTGGCATGAATGGGTTCATGCCCGAGGTACCTCCAACCCAGGCGCCAACAGATCCTTTATATCGTATTCCGACAGGGCTGATGGTTTCGCCTTCAAACGTCAAACTTCCTTCCACATATTTTTCCGCCGTCGGGTCGGCATCCAGCGCTGCCAGAGCTGCGCCAGGAAGATTCAGTTCGAAGGTGTGCAAGCGGTCCTGATCATAGATGTGGTCTGATTTCCTACTGAGATATTTTTCATTACCTGAGGGAATTTTTGTTTCAACCTCATATTCGGGTACGAATGAGGGTGGAACTGAAGCTGCAGCTACCTTGGTATGCGTCTGAAGCAACGCTACAACGATCGGTCTGTTTTTTTGAATGCGCTCGTAATCAAGACTCACGCCAACAGGTTGCAGCATGCTTCCCATAAAATCATAAATAGGTTTTGCTTGATCCCATGGTATTTGAACCGAAATGAGAGCTGTTGCACCCATATTATTTTGAATGTTGGTATCTGCACCTTTTTGAAGGAGAGCTCTGATCACCTCCGGGTAACCAAAAAAAGCAGCAGTGATGAGGGCCGTTGAACCATCATTGCTCCGTGCATCGAGTTCCACGCCATTTTCAATCAAAAGTTGCCCAACTTCCTGCTGTCCAAAAAGGATGGCATTCATCAATGGAGTGTTTCCACTTGTGGAATCCGGTTCGTCAAGGTTCGAGCCCGCGTCGATGTGCTGCCTGACGCTCGCAATGTCACCGTTAGTGACAGCCGAATGAATATCAATCTCGGGAGGGTGAGTAATGCTGATAATCTCAGCTTTCTGACCGCAACCTGCGAGAAGAAGGGTCATCAGGAACAAAAGAATGGAACATTTTTGGGGGACGATCTTCATGTTTTCAATATTTTGGATACCAACACGCCTTGGCGCGATTGCACAAGGAAGCTTTCATCTGACAGGGACCCGATAGGTATGTTGTTTGGGAATACTGCCAAATAAAAACTGCTAGAGAAATAATAATTCCTGCCGATATGCCTCATATAGGTATCGTTAGTGGTATATATTCTGTCATCGTGTTTTACCCTTTATATAATGTAAAATTCTCATTTTCCGTATGAGAAGTAAAGGTTACATTGCATTTTTTTATGGGGGGAATCCTAAAGTCCTCTGTTTCGAAGTTTGCAAACCTTATCATTCACTTGTTTGTGATCCCCAATATCAGAAAAATGAAGTCCTTTAGACAGGCTTCATCTAAGCGTTTGAGAAGTTCGCTGTAATGATCCAAACCAATATCGTCCAAAATGCTGTTGGATAAAGGATATGAACGTTTTGAACAGTTTTACAGGTTTCCTGATGAACACCCGCATTACATGCCTACCAAAGTTTTGTCGAAATGAATATTGCTGGCGTCATTACGCTGAATAAATCACTCCAATTCGTGTGAGTATACCTCTCTTGATCAAGACTAGGCAGGTTCAGGTGTTGATATTCTCGTGAGCAGCATGCGGATCGAAAAAATCCCATGGGAACCTGTTGAGCTTTCCAAAACACTCGCCTTCTTTGCTCGATGATTTGATACGTGGCCGGGATGCAATGTATTGCAGCGGATTCCGTGCAAAAATCAGTGTCTTGAGTTTTGTCGTGAATTTACTGTTTGTCTTTGAACCCCACCAAACTGAGTTTAACGTCGCGAGCAGGGGCTGTCTGCTTTTCGTATTCAGTGATTGAATTCAGGATATCTGGGTCAATGTAGATGGTGGAGCTCGCATCAATCACCAACTGAGTTCCATTGGGAACTTCGTGAAGTGTTTTCATCAAAGAAGCTCGATTGACGAAGCTGACGCGATTAAGAAGTTCGATTTTAAGGATATCTCCATCGCTTGTCTTTTCCACTACACGACGAGCAGGGAGCTTGAGGCTAACCGGGATGATAAAAAATATGGCAACGCCCATACCAATCAGAAGACCTATCAGTAGATCGGTTAGGACAATGGCAATGATTGTGATAACAAATGGAACAAATTGATTTCTTCCACTTTTCCACATCTGCTTGAAAAGAGGTATACCGGCAAGTTTGAAGCCCGTGACAATAAGAATGGCAGCCAAGGTGGCAAGAGGTATTGTGTTGAGCAAGGACGGGAAAAACATGACGGCTGTTAGCAAGAAAATCCCATGAATGAAACAGGCCATACGTGTCTGACCACCCGTTGCAATGTTTACAGAACTTCGAACAATAACCGAAGTGAGAGGAAGCCCCCCCAACAGCCCGGAGATAATATTTCCTGAACCTTGGGCCAATAGCTCCCTGTTGGGTGGAGAAACTCTTTTTTGAGGATCAAGTTTATCGACTGCCTCGAGATTGAGCAGGGTTTCCAGCGTTGCCACGATGGCAATGGTAATGGCTGCAATAAAGACGCCCGAACTGAACATGACGGAAAAGTCAGGTTTCGGAAGCGTCCCTAGAAAATCCTTCGCATTGCCAGTGCCGGGCACCTGCACGAGATGAGAAACGCCTATTTCCATGTATTGCCCCATAGGCCTGAGAACAAATGTAAGAATTGTACCAAGAACAACAACGACAAGCGGTGCAGGTAAGGGAATTTTCCTCAGGGCAGTCCTGTCCCACATGATCAGGAGGGCCAGCGAAACCAATCCAACAGCGGCAGCGCCAGGGTGGATGTGAAAGGTGGTTGCAATGATCTCGGTAAAGGTATTTTTACCATCCTGCTGCTGGAAAGCCATGTCACCAAACCAATCGGGGTCATGTCCAAATAAATGAGGTATTTGTTTGAGTATAAGTATGATACCAATAGCCGCCAGAAGCCCCTTGATCACACTGGAAGGGAAGTAGGCTGCCAAGGAACCTGCTTTGCTCAACCCCATCAAAAGTTGAAAAACACCTGCAAGAATCACCGCACAGAGAAAGGCTTCGAAAGATCCCAGTTTGTTGATCTGGACCAGAACAATGGCCGTCAAGCCAGCGGCAGGACCACTGACGCTGGTATGCGATCCACTGAACCAAGCAACAAAGAGCCCTCCAACGAGTCCGGCCGTGATACCACTGATCAAGGGAGCGCCAGAAGCCAGAGCAATGCCCAGGCAGAGCGGAAGAGCAACTAGAAAGACAACAACTCCCGCAGAAAAGTCCTTGGGGAACGCCTTTTTATAACCTATCTGATTCATTCGGAGATACTATCCTTCGTGCGGAATACTTTGACTATTACGAATATTCAATTATAAATATAGAAATTAACTAAGTATTGAGCTATCAGTGGAATTTTTAAACTATCACCATTTAAGGTATTTCTGGGTAGTAGCAAGCGAGGGTGGACTTACCCAAGCTTCCAAAAAACTCAACGTGTCGCAACCCACCATCTGCACCCAAGTCCAGTCGCTAGAGGGTTTCCTTGGCGATAAACTGTTTCGCAGGAACGGTCGCAAACTAGTGCTAACTGAAACCGGTCACAAGGTTTACAGCTATGCTGAGGAAATCTTTTCCTTGGGGTCGGATTTATTGAACACCGTAAGGCAAAGACCAACATCACACCCATTGCGTTTTTCCATTGGAATTGTGGATTCAGTACCCAAGCTGGTAAGCTATAAAATACTCAAACCAGTCTTTCAAATTCCTACACCTGTACAAGTCTCTTGTTCTGAAGGAAAAGTGATCGATTTACTTTCGATGCTTGCCGCTTATCGCATTGATATCGTGCTGTCTGATGAACCCGCACCAAGCTCCACAAATTTCAAAGTATTCAATCATCGTTTGGGTGATTGCGGAATCGCTTTTTGTGCTGCCCCTCAACTGGCTGACAAATTAAAGAAAGGTTTTCCTCGATCTCTCGATGGGGCCCCTGCTCTTTTGCCCACTGAAAACACCGATCTCAGGCGATCCCTTGAAAAATGGTTTCAGGAAATCAATATACGACCTCATCTGATTGCTGAATTTGACGATGCTGCTCTCATGAAGGTAGCCGCAGAAGACGGTCTTGGATTCTTCCCTTTGGCTAATGTTGCAGCAGCAGAGGCAGTCCGGAAATACGGAGTCAAGGTCATTGGAGAGTCAAATGCATGCCTACAGCACTTTTATCTAACCAGCGCCGAGCGTCACCTCGACCATCCAGCAGTAATGACACTCATCGAAAATGCTGAAGCGTCGCTGTTTGGAGAATCACGCCAGAAAAAAGCTCGGCCCACCCAGAGTGTAAAATCAGTTTCGACCTGCCAGACATCGAAAAATGCGATGGAGGCTCATTCGGATTGACCAACGCTAAGCGGCGAATCGCTCGACTGCAGGAATAGACGTAAATCCCCGGCCGTTTGCCCTATCAAGAGGTCTGATAGGCCATCATTATTCCAGTCTGTAGAGAATACCTCCGATTGCTCACCGAACACTCGAATACCACTTTCTTCTGCAGTGAGAGCTTGAAAAGCCATGCCTCCATTACCAAGCAATATGAGCCCCAGCCCCGCATCAAAACGAGATATTTCAGGCTGCAAAGACTGAAGATTCTGACCCATGAAAATATCGGCGTGGCCGTCTCCATTAAAGTCACTGACAGCAAGTGATATGGCGGAAGTTTGCTGAGCTTCAAATGGAAGAGGTTGCCATTGAAAACGACCTTGATCATTCCAAAAAACTCCCGTTTCAAGAGTATTAATTTCAAGCCAGACACCTAGTGTGGAAATCCCTTGAAAAAGTTCATCGACATGGGTCCTGGACATCCCAACATAGGTTCGATGTCGCTCTCTCACAAAGGGAAATGCATTCCCCAAGGCAATGAGATCCCTGAGTGGCACCCACTGTTCGGATTCAGGCTCATAATAACTTTCAACAAGATCATAGCTTCCATTGTTGTCCAGATCACCGTGATACATTCGAATGAAATGATGGATATGCCGCTGGTAATCTGTGTTCCTACCCCAGTTTCCCGCAAGCACATCCAGATCGCCATCGCCATCCAGATCTGCCACTTCCAATGCTGTCCAAAGCCCCTTTCTTGAGGCTAAACCTACTGCTTCTGTTTTCTCGGAAAAGGTTCCGTTTATATTTTCCCATAATCGCAAGTTGCCCCATTCGCAAGCAACGATGAGATCCTGATCACCATCACCATCCCAATCCAATGATTTCGCGTCGCTTACCAACCCCATATCAAACCACAAACGACTTTGTTCCAGATGCAGCTTGTAGTGACCACGATCATTTTCATAAAGCCTTGAAATAGCGGGTTCAGGATACCTCCCAGGGTTCATTCGTCCCCCTACAAAAAGATCCAGATCACCATCTTTATCATGATCGATAAGTTCCAAACAACCGGGAAGAGCGCGTTGCCCGGGCAACGCTTGAACCAGATCAAAGCGTTCCCCCTCCTTCTGATAAATGAGGACACTTGGCTGGGATCGTGTTGCCTTCAGTCCATTCTGAAATGCGGTGGTCATATTACTGATGGATATTGCCAATCGCATTTTCCTGTTATTACCCCTCCAGAAGACAATATCTGTCTGGTCCCCCACAGCAGAACCTTCCAATTTCAATGATTGTGCTCCCATGGTGACGGTCGCAGGGTGAGCTTGACCTTGGCCCATCGCCAGATCATCAAGACCGTCACCGTTCAAATCCCCTACCACGAACGAAGGGCCCCAACGATCCAGGTATCTTGGCAAAAGTGGCTGTAAGGTCATGGCTCCCTGCATGGGAGATTCCATGTGCTTTTTACTGAACAGTGAGACACTAGCTTCCTCAAACAGGGGAAGACCTTTAGCGAGCTTGGGCATACGGGGCTTTAGGGATCCTTTCACCTTGGGTTGCAGCAGGGTGTATGCTTTGTTTGGCTGAATATTTTCAATTTGACTGCATTGCCCCCCCGGCCAATCAATCTCCAATCGCATATCTCCTGTCTCTTCAGGTGTTGCGAAAACCACAAGGTTTTCATCCGAAGATAAATATCGTCCACCCGAAGAAACGACACGCGTTTGAATAAAGGGACGAACGGAATGTGTCGTCACGAGTCGTAATCGCGCTCCTATCGCTTGAGGGTTTGCCGCACCACCACGCAATCGAACGCTGATTCTTTGACCTGTCGCGTTGTTTCGATAAATACTTGGAGATCGCTGAAGATTGTTCAGCACCACATCCAAATCACCATCACGATCCAAATCAGCAAGGCAAATCCCTTGAGAAATGCCTATCTCATCAAATCCCCATGACTTGCTCATCTCTTCAAAGGTCAGATCACCTTTGTTACGAAAAACCAAATTGGATGTCTCCAGGGCGGGATACATTAAAAGGGTTTTGGGGATCCGGTTTTTGGGAGCCGAACGCATGGCCACCATGGCTGCAATGGTCGCATCCCCGTCCAGCAAATCATGATTATTTCCATTAGCCACCAATACATCATCCCACCCATCGAGATCCACATCCATGAACACAGTCCCCCAGCTCCATTCGGTGGCATCCAGACCGGCCATTCGAGCAATCTCAGCATAAGACCCATCTCCCCGATTTAAAAACAGGGTATTCCGCTGTGTTTGTGGTCGATCCAGGCCCATGGCGATGGATGGCTCCTCAATTCCCGTCTCATAATTGGCACGCTGCGTCTGACGTCTGGAATGCTTTCGACTCAACATCTCGACGATGAAAAAATCATCGTGGCCATCGCGATTGATATCCGCCACGTCTGCTGCCATCGAAGACCAGCTCGACTGACGCATAGCCAGATTGGACAACTGCTGAAAAACGCCCTCTCCTTGATTCATCCAGATTTGATCCGCACCATGTGCAAAGTCATTGCAAACTAGTAGATCCGGAAGTGTATCTCCATTGAGATCACGGAATAGCACAGACAGTCCCCAGTAGCGGGGCGTCTTATCCAAAATTTGCCCTTTATCATCGCGGAAGCGTCCGCCTGTCCATTTTTGGTGCTGGAATGTACCGTCTCCGTTGTTGATGTAGAACCTGTCAGGTTCACCCACTTCCGTAATACCGGGCTTTCTGCCCGGCCCGTGATCGATTGCAAGGAACCGATCCTCTGGCAGCGCGTGGGGACGATTACCCCTCTGAACGACTCGAGGAGTCACTCCCGACGGCAGATCTTTCCAGGTATTTTCACGGTAATGGGCCACATAAAGATCCAGGTCGCCATCTTGGTCAGCATCCGCCATGGCCATTGACATCCCACCACCTGTGCGCGCAAGGCCACTTTCACCGTGTTCGATGAAATTGGCCGAACCATCGTTGATAAATAGGCGCGTTCCCGTCCCGATACCATTTACCAACAAATCCAGATCACCGTCCCCTTCCACATCTGCAAACAAGGCCCCAGTGGAGGATTGATCTGCACAATCGGCGCCCCCGACAAGATCCAGCTCCTGAAATGTCCAATCACCGTTGTTCAAATGCAGATGATTGGACCCCTGAATCGTTGCAAAGTAGAGGTCGCAGTGACCGTCTCCATTGACATCCCCGGCGGCCACACCAGACCCATTTTCCAGTATTCTGTTCTGCTCGGCCGCTGAAGATGATAAATGGTTACGCCATGAGATACCCACTGCCTGCGGGGGAATGCGAGTAAATCCAGAGTTGAACTCAGAGGAGGTATCGTTGGCAGGGAAAGACCGTGCCGTATATTCAGTCTGCTGCATGTAATCCGCTGAATGAATCACCATAGTCAAGCCAAGCCACAGAAAACAAACCTTGCTGCAGCAGGCCTTGCGTTGAAGCCTGCAAGCTGCCTTTTGCTTTTGTGAAAACTTGTTCATTGAAAAGAATCTCTCAAATGGACTTTAAACTGGCAAACAGGAAGTCTCATGAGTCTGAAATGGTTTCCCACCCGGAGCGGCTGACTGAAGACTTGATTCAGACCATATTTGCCACACCAATAAACACTCAACTTCGCTTTGCAATAGCTCCTGTCTCTTATACACATCTGACGCTGCCGACGACTCCTTACGTGTAGA